>Ga0315913_1002226_pt1 | contig 22551 bp, 26 predicted proteins | sample MpolsnodulesMG_FD_207736 | JGI IMG/M metagenome (GOLD analysis project Ga0315913, IMG submission 207736) | Medicago polymorpha root nodule microbial communities from Los Angeles, California, United States - small nodules | ecosystem: Host-associated > Plants > Roots > Nodule | place: USA... | reverse complement strand
GAGAAAGAATAAGGGATAAAAAAGAGATAGTGAACTTTTAAAGGAAAACAATCCCAAGAAATCTTATGTCTTCATGAAAGACTTTTTCTTGTTAAAATTTCATTAGAAAATCCCACAAAATCCATCAAAATCTAATTTATTAAACAATCCTTTGAAATTTGAATGATTTTGAATACCATGAGACTTTATTTAAGTGATGAAAAGTCTTGATTGAATACCTCAAGACTTTTTTAAAATGACAAAGAATCTTGATTGAATACCACAAGACTTTTTTTAAATCGCAAAGAGTCTTGATTGAATACTGCAAGACTTTTTCATAATTAAAAAGTCTTTTAAAATCCCTTAGAATCTTAATCCAATACATCCCCCTTAGAGTGGACCAGGTCGATGAGTAATTGGTTAAAATGCTCGTTTGATGTGGTTTTCGATGATTAGAAGTTGTTTTCCTGCACAATGGAAGTAGTTCTCTGGTGAGGGAAAATGAATCTTTGGGTGTGGTGTGGAGCCACACTTATATAGTGAAGTCTGGTCGCAACAAACTCCGTGAAACCCAGAGAGAATGTCAAGAAGTCGTTAGAGATCGCGTGAACAATCCATATTGGTTGAGGCACGCTCTTGTGTGGTGAAGTGGATAGTAAGTTCTCTGTCCTCCCTGAACAGTGGGGATTCCTGGACCGCCATTAGTTGGGTCGACAATGTGGGCTGGGGCCGATCCTAACACTTTTTAAGAAAAAACTCAATCTTATTTGTTGAAAACAAAAATAAATACACATTGAATCTTTTTTTAGTACAGACTTTTTTTATTTATGATAGAGATCCATTTTTATCGAATAAAATTACAATTATTGGAAATCGTGTATGAGCGTCCATATGCAATCAATTGATATGAAATTTTATAACGTGGTCCTCAACAGTTGGTTTAGATCGGTAGAAACCGTTGATGGCGTCGTTGTAGATAAACCACAAAATGCAAGGATGAACGAGGAATAAAGAAATGTCCAATATATTTTGAAAGCGAAAAATATACTAATTTCCGCATTAGGGATAAATGAGTATCACTCAATTTCATAGTGTAAGATGGTCATGACTATGTGCATTGGAGGTTTTGCATGAGGGAACTAAAGATGTCAAACAATCCAAAATTAACACCCGATTTTATATGAGTTATTTCAAATGGAACAAGATGAAAACATTGTTTCCATGCAAATGAGATTTACTTATCTTGTGAATAAAATGCAAAACCTTAGAAACACAATTTCAAATCAATATTGTGGTAATAAAGTTTTAAAGTCTTTGACGAAGAAGTTTCTAAGGCTAAGAAATACGAGGAAAAGAGTATTGTTATAAAGGTATACTTCCAAGGCAACATTATCACAGCGGATATATAATGAATTTGATGAAGACTCCTCCGTGGATGAAGATATAAGATTATTTGTGCAATGATATCATAGATACATTGATAAAAATCAACTGAAACATTTTGTAAAGAAACTAGCAGAGGAGGTGAATTTAAAAAGGAAGAAAATATTCTAAATTTCTATGAAAGTAGCAAGTTGGGGCACTTTAAAAATGAATTTCCAAATCTTATGAAAGCTAATGCAAGCAATCTTCCAGTCTTTATGGCACAAACATTGTGAAGTAATTACATTCGACTCCAGACTTACTCCTTCTTATAATGAGTTACAAAATGATTTTCAAAAAATGCATGCTGAAACTTTGGAAGCTTTTAGAAAAATAAATTCTCAAAAGAAATAAGTCATAAATTAGAAGCTGAAATTTCAAAGCTTAAAAATAATTTTGAAAATCTGCAAAAAGTTATCATGCATCTCTTATTAATGAGCATATTATTGTAAATAAGTATATTGAATCTTCTAAGAGTTATCATAAATTTTTGGATACCCAATATTTTGTTGTGTTTACTAGTATACATAAAGAGATTAAATCACTAAAAAGCAAACAAGAACAAGCCTATAAACCTCAAATAGAATTTGCTATGAAGTTAAATGGTGATAAACATTTTAAAAAACCTTACAAGAAATACTCTTATGTTAAAAATATTGATAGCAAATCCTATGTCATTATTGTTGTAAAATGGGACACAACACACCTCGCTGTTATATTAGGAAAGTTGAAGTTCCTAAAGAAATCATGATATGAGTCACCCAGAGGCCAGAGTCCCATTTATACAACCACAAAAAGGAAAAGGTACTTAGATAGTAGTTTTTCAAGGCCAGAGTCCCATTTACACAACACCTCTTAATCTTTATCTTTAACTCATAATCCATAATCCAAAAACCCAAAACCATCCTCAACATAAAAAATAATCAATTTCAACAAAATTTTACAACTAAATAGAAGAAAGATTTAGAAACAAAAAATAAAAAAAATAACAGCAAAATAAAACGATTTCTTCTCAACCTTAATATTTTTTTGCATTGATCTTTAAGTTTATCAACATTTTTCAAAGAAACTGCTTCAAATGCCATATTAAACCACATCGAAGCACAATAACCAATTCACAAACATGATTCCTATACTACAATTCCTATTATAGCCAACAAAAGCTTCAATTTCTTCATCCCATTATAACTACAAAGTGTGGAATCAAACAAATTCCATTCCTACAACAATATCAACTTCGGCTCATCCTCACAAGGAATTTGCGATGAACTTGGTACCCTAATCTTTGTTCCACCTTCAAATTAATGGAATTAACATCTAAATTACCATAACTATTAATATACTCCTCCTTCACCATAGCAATGTAAATTTACCTTCAATCACTTAACCGGATCTTGATGTTGTTCATACTTTTCTCCCTTTTCTCTATTGCTAGAATTTCTCTTTCATGTCTTTCACAATTCTTCTTATTTGCCAGAATCAGAATCTAAAATGATTCTTCTTCTCAATTTAAGGATGCAAAAAATTATTGAGTGTTGATGGATTCGATGTTGGAGGCTGAAGGGAAGATGTGGACGAGAGGATGAGGAGTATGTGTATTGATGGAGTTTGGTGTGAAATTTTAATTTGTGTTCAGACTATTTTAAGGATTCATGAGATTGAAGAGGATGATGTTAATTTTTTTGGTTCGAATATATATTTTTTAGATTGATTAGGATGAGTTTAATTTACTAGATTCAAAGTTTTTCTTTCATGAACTGGTTCAAAATTGAAGGATTTTTTTTTTGCAGAGTGGAGTTAGCAACAAATGATGAAGACGTGGTTAAAAAAATGATGGGTATAGGTAGAAGGATAGAGGAAGGCATGAGATGAAGATGAAGACGCAAGAAGAGAGAGAAAAAGATGTGAGAAAATGAAGATTTTGACGATTTTTTTGGATTCGATCCCTTATCAATTTTATTCATCCTCTGTTTTTCACATATACTCTCTTCGTCTCAAATTATAAGAAAAAAAAATTATTTTCTTTGTTCCAAATTATAAGAAATTTTTTTTATTTTCTTTGTCCCAAATTATAAGCAAAAAATACTAACTTTTATCATATTTAATTATGGTTTTTCAAAAAATCATATTTTCCAAGGAGAAATTAAATGCAATTTGCATTCATTATGTTCTCTCTTTCATTTTCTCTATAACTAATAACCAATACAAATTGTTTTTACATCTTTCTATGACATTTATTCCAAGGACAACACAAAAAACTTGTTGGATATTTGTATATTGGCTTCACTTTTTCCTAAAACAATTATTCAAGTAAGATGTTGGACACGATGTTCCAACATCCTGGCATGGTTCAGTTGACCTGCATCTTGCCTTGTTTTTCGCACGTGTTAATTTATTTAAGGAATCCACGCCTTTATTCTTGTTGGTCAAGCTGCGTGCTTTTAGTACAGAATCAGATCGTTGGTGATTTCCTTAGAATGAGCTATCTACTTAGGAAAGTTTTGGAGGTGATCAGGATGTTCCTAATAATGTGCCTACATATTAGGACTTTCCTTTTCTGGTTCTGTTGATTGTGAAATGGATTACAAGTTGTTCTGAAGCCCAACAAAGTGTACTGACCCGTATTTCTTCAGTATATAAACAAGACTGAAAGACCTAAAGAATAATTCAACCTGTCATTTGAAGAATAGATTGTTTAGGGTTTTGAGTCTGTTATTTGTGAGCCTTTCGTGTATCATCTTGATGCATGTTTTGGACTGTGTTTTGAGTTGTATTTTGTTCACTACTCTGAAGCTTTTAAGCAAAGAGTTAGGTAGTCTGTGTACTACACCAAAACTGTGAAGCACGGTTGTAGGTAGCTTGTTTGAAGGTAACTTCACTATTTGTTTGTGTCTGTAATCTGATAATCACAGGGGTTGTGATTGATTGTAGGAAGTGAGATGAGATCTCAGATCTAGGAGTTCCTAGGTTGAAGTCAATACGGGTTGGTCCTAGGTCTAGAGTTGTAAACGAGGAGTTTACTGATAACTTAGAATAAGGACTCCACTAGTGGATTTCCTTCCTGGCGTAGTAACCCCCAGAGTAGGTGACGTTGCACCGAACTGGGTTAACAACTTCACTGTGCCATTTTCTCTCTTGTCATTTATTTTACTTTATATTGTGTTTGTTTGTTAGCTTAATGTTCTAAAAATTTCTTACAACATCTGGTATCTATGACTGGTGTTGAAACATCACATAGAACATCTTAAGTCTAACGTGCCAGAATTTCAATTGGCATCAGAGCAGGCACCCTGCCTGTTTTAGGGTGAGATCCAGAGGAAGTTATTTCTGGCATTATGGACAAGGAAGGAGGGTTTGTTAACAGACCACCTCTGTTGGATGGAACGAACTATGATTATTGGAAATCACAAATGAGTGCTTTCCTTAAATCTATTGACATCAAGACGTGGAAAGAAGTTTTGAAAGGTTAGAAACAGCTTGTGGCACTTGATAAAGATGGGAACAAGACTACTGTTCTGAAATCAGAAGAAGAATGGACTGTAGATGAGGATGAATCTTCACTTGCTAACTCTAGAGCCTTGAATGCTATTTTCAATGGAGTTGACAAGAACATGTTCAGAATGATCAAACAATGCAGTGTTGCTAAGGAGGCTTGGGAGACCCTCAAAATTGCACATGAAGGCACTTCAAAAGTTAAAAGGTCAAGACTTTAGCTTCCGTCCACTCAATTTGAAAAACTAAAAATGGGGGAAGATGAGAGCATTCAAGAGTTTCACATGAATATCCTTGACATAGCTAATGCTTTTGATTCATTTGGGGAGAAGATGTCTGAAGAAAAACTGATTAGAAAGATTCTCAGATCTTTACCCAAAAGATTTGACATGAAAGTCAACGTTATAGAAGAAGCTCAGGACATTTCCAACATGAAGGTAGAAGAGCTTATTGGATCCTTACAAAATTTTGAAATTTTAATCAGCAATAGGATGGAAAAGAAAGAAAATAATATTTTTTTTTGTTTCTAATGCTGACATTGAAGAAGCTCAAGGAAACCTTGAAAATGATGAGAACCTGGCTGAGTCAGTTGTACTCCTTGGAAGACTATTCAACAAGATTGTGAAACAGGCTAATTGGAGATCCAAATCAGATGGTCAGAACATTCAATCCAACATCAGGGAAAAACATAATAATGAGAAGAGTTTCAATACAGATGACAAGGGAAATCAATCCAAGGAAGTTCAATGTTATGAATGTGAAGGTTTTGGTCATATAAGAACAGAATGTTCTAATTTTCTGAAGAAACTAAAGAAAAGTTTGAATGTTGCTTGGTCTGATGAAGATGTTTCAGAAAGAATTAATGAATATGAGTCTACAAAAAGGGAGACTGCTCTAACTGGTAGGGTCTTTTCTGACACTGAATCTTGTGATGAAGAGTTGGACTATGATGAGTTAGCTACTTCTTATAAGGATTTTTATGTCAGAAGTGCAGAGATATGCAAAATGTTAGGAGAACAAAAGAAGATCAACAGTCAACTGCTTACTGAAAGAAGTAATCATCTGGCAAAGATCTCAGAATTCAATGATAAGGTAACTCTTCTAAACTCATAACTTGAACAGGTTATAAAACAAGAAGGAATGATGACAACTAATTCTGCAATTCTGGATGAAATGTCAGAAAGTCAAGATAAGGAAAAAGCAAATGGTATAAGACTAGATTATAAACCTCTAAATTAGAAAAACGTAACATAAAATTTGCTTATGCCTTAGAAGATCATGGGATGATAAGAAAGGAAGAACATTTCAAAGTTATTGATCCTTCAAGAATAGATGGTGCCTCTACCAGCAAAACAATGTTGAGACATTTTCAACAACATCAGAATTTTAAGAACAAAAGGACAACTCGTCCATGGGTTTGTCACCACTGCAAAAGAAAAGGACACATAAGACCCTTTTGTTATAAATTGTATGGCTATCCTAAACAATTTGAGTACAAATCTTCTGAATCAAAAATGAGGAATGTTAAGAAAGAATGGATGCCTAAAAGTAACAATGTTGGGCTAATGGTTCACACCTCTCAAAAAACATCATCTAATGAAGTCTGGTATTTTGACAGTGGATGTTCCAGACATATGACTGAGGAGAATAGTTTGTTTAAAAACATAAGATCTTGTGATAGAGGCTATGTTACTTTTGGTGATGGTGGTAAGGGAAAAATCCTAGGTATGGAAAGTTTAATTAATACTAAGTTACCCAAACTTGAGAATGTTTTTCTAGTTGAAGGACTTTACACAAACTTGATCAGTGTAAGTCAGCTCTGTGACCAAGGAATGTAAGTTAACTTCAGCAAATCTGGATGTAAGGTAACAAATGAAGAAGGAGAAGTGTTAATGAGAGGAATTAGAACTAAAAATAACTGCTACAAATGGATTCCGGAACTAGGAAAACAGATTAACATGTTGCATACTATGTTGGAACATCCGAAGATTCTTGCCTTTCCTCACTTTGGGAGTAAAGATGATAAGAGAAGTATTTCTGAAAGAAGTTTTATCTTGAAAAATGATCAAATCAATGTTCAACTACACTCTATCAAAGAAACGTTAGAAAAGAATATTGTCCCAACAAAAGATATTTTAATTGACAAATATACAGAAATTTTAAATTTGAAGAAATTTGAGAAGTTGAGGGACAGGTTGGACATTTCACTGAGGAAGAAGTTATAGCAGTTAATTTTGGCTAGGCGTACAAAGACTTTATGCGTATCTCACTTCTCATTGGTGCACGCTAATTCAGGCAAGCTTTTTCAAATTAACTTCCTTCACCAAACCAACCGCAATCATATCAATCTTAACCCTTGTCACACTCTCTCTTTTTCTAATCTTTCCAAAACCGTTCACTTTCTTTTCTCTGCAACCGATCATCAAAAACCTCATATCTCCACCAAACATTGTCAACAACATCACTTCACCATGAAGTTGAAAACCGACTCCGATGAAAAGAACACCATCGAACAACAAAAAACTGATTCCTCTGCACTAAAGATGATTGAACCCCTTACTGTTGTTCCTCCCACTAAACCTAAAAAGAAAACCGCTTCTAAATCTACATCAAGGAAGAAGAAGCCTGTAGAGAAAAGTGAATCGAAAGTGGCGATGTCAATGGATGATCTTTATGAAAAGGAGAATCCTTTTAAAGCTACTAAGGAAGACACCACCGCTCAAGCTTCCAAAAATACTGATGATGAAGATGCTTCCAAGATAGCATCAGATGTTGCAACACCTGTTCGTGAAAATGGTAATCCTGATTCAACCCTAATCTCTGATGAACCTACATCTGGTAGAAAATTAAGGTTACAAGACTTGAACGATGCTATAGAAAGTACTAAAAACATGGATGTGGATAACCCTGGTAATGTGACAAGAGATGATGACTCTGTTGAAAGTGATCCGAAAGAAACTGATTTGCAAGACGATGTTGGCACATCCTTGGGCCAACCTCATAAACCTGCTAGTGATGCTGATGATGTGGCTGATGAAAAGGACTCCAGCTATGAGACTGCTCCAGAGAAGGACGTGAATTCTGGAAATTCCATAGAGGACTCTCATGCTGAAGAAAGTAAGGGATCAGAAGGTGACTCTGAAAAGGATGAAGAGGAAGAAGACACTGGTGACAAAGAAAATGAGAAAGATGTGGTTGATGTTGATGAGCTGATTTGGATGATGTTCCTCTGGCTCAGACCCTTGGTGATAGTGTAGCCAAGAGATTAAGAAGTAATAAAGGAAAGGATGTCCCTTCTGCAAGCAAAAGCTCTAAGAAGACAACTACTGTGGTGACTGAGACTCCCAAAAGCAGGAAAAAATCTGCAGGTGTTGGTCCCAAGAAAAGTTGGAGCAAAGTGTTGGTGAAAAGTACTGCTGGTAGCTCAAGGAAGAGGAAGGTTGTCTCTTCAAGTGAGTCTGAGTATGGTGTTGAGGAGGATGATCTAAACATCGTCCCCTCTGGTGTTAAGAGGACTGCTGGGAAAAAGTGGGTGCAGATTATTGAAAATATGCCCATTGACAAAGTCTCTTTTCACCTCCCTGAATTTGCTCAAAGGTGGAAATACATCTACAATAGGAGGCTAGCAGTGGAGAGAGAGCTGGGTGAGGAGGCATTGAAAATTAAAGTTGTGATGAAGCTTATTAAAGAAGCTGGACTCATGAAAACTGTGTGCAATCTTGGTGAATGCTATGAAAAACTGGTGAAATAATTCTTAGTGAATATCTCGGATGATTGTGATAATCCTCTTAGTAAGGAATTTCAGAAAGTGTATGTAAGAGGTGAGTGTGTCAACTTTTCTCCCAACATTATCAACAAGTTTTTGGGAGTGAATGAAGAAGGTGCTAGTGAGATGGAAGTCACTGACAACCATGTAAGCAAGGAGATTATTGCCAATCAGGTGAAAGCTTGGCCTAAGAAAGGGAAGATATCTTCTAGTAAGCTCAGTGTGAAGTATGCTATCCTAAATAGGATTGGTGCAGCAAATTGGGTTCCCACTACCCACTCATCTGACATTGCAACAGGTTTGGCCAAGTTTATCTATTCTGTAGGGACTAAAACCAAGATGGACTATGGTAGGTACATTTTTTATTAAACGGTGAAACATGCCAAAACTGATGTTCTTAAATTCCCCATAGCTTTTCCTACTCTACTGTGCAGCATTGTGTTAAACCAACACCTTGGCCTCATCACTGTTGCAGACCTTCCTAAGAAGAGGGAATCACCTCTCAGTATTCATCAAAAGATTTTTTGATACAACCATACTCCAAACTAAACAGAGCATAGACGACACCATGAAACCGAAGAACAAGTAGTGGATCTCACCCAACTCATAGTTGGTTTTGATTTATGTATGTTCACTATTTTCTATGTATTTGATTGTTTAGTTATGAGTAGCTAAACTCTTAGATTGATTAAGCCATGAGATGAATCCTTGTGATCTGTGAGCATGTAATTTGTTAAGAACTCTCTTTAACATCAATGAATACCTAGTCTTTATTTAGAATTATTTGTGCTTAATGCTTTTCTTAATATCATGTGTATGACTATTAACCCTAGCTTCTATTAATTGCTTGAATTGAATTTAGGTTTCAATTGACTACGAACCCTAGCTATTGAACCGGACATAGTAATTGTTATTAACTCAACATATGAAACTAGAGATAGGAAGTTGAGAGTTAACACTTAGGTTTAACGAACTAGAAGATCTCTTCCAATGTTATTCAATCGGTTTAAGAGATTAAAAGGTTATAACCTAGGAAAGGGCTTTGAGTCAAGAGATTGATCAAAGCTAATAAGTTAATCTGTCGTAAAGCTAGGATAATTTCTTTGAGAGAGAAGAGAGCCAAATTACTCACAGTGAGCAATAGAGGATTCGAAAGGCTTGATCATCTGTTTTAATCGAATTATCAAACCATTTTATTTACTTTGTTTAAGTTTTATAAAACCAAATCCAACTGCCTAGGGCAACCCATAAATTTACTACATCCTTTATTTAAACGAACTTGTTTAATAGAAATAAACAACGGTCCTCGTGTATTCGATCTCTATTACTACTTCGATAGTTTTTGGTACACTTGCCAAATATCTATCATGTAGAAAGTTGAGGTTTTTGAAGAGCTATTGGGAAGGCTAAAATTTTGTAAAGATGAATTTAATATAAAAAATGAGGGAAACTACATACTATATTTTGAGAATAATCGGAGACTGTTTTCTGGATATCTAAATGGCATCAGGATCTGTTTTCCCCTCTTCAAGTGAGCTGCTGCCATGTTGTTGTTGTTCTCCCGCAAAGTTTCTTCTTTCTCTCTCTCTTAGGTTAGGGTTTTAAGTTTCTCTTATTCTAAATACATTGCACATGGGAAAATCCATTCTCACACTCATTGGTTCATACCTTCTCTTCTACTAATTAGGCCCACTCAGCTATATACATCTATCCATTTATTCTCTTCATCCACTAATAATATAAACTAATTTTATTTTGCTCACTCATAACTAATATTATCCCAAAATACTAATAGTAAACTGCTATCGTTTTTTCTAAAATAATTAAAATAATAAATCAATAAATGAAATATAACATTTTATATTAATTCTAATCAAATAAACGCGTATAAAATTATCACACCACAACAACTGCACATATAAGGAAAAATAATCAAAATATCACTAAGATACCAAAATAATTATTTATAAAATATGCAAACAGTTCTTATTAATTCACAAAATGTCACAATAATAATCAACCTACATTTACACATGAAATCACTGAAACTAATAACTATAGATTTATATAGTGAACATATATATATATATGGAGACTATATTTTTGAAAATTTTGGGTGTTACACTAGTAAATTAGAGACGTATCATTGGTCTTGATCGATGGAGCTTCACTTTCGTGCGGAAGAGTGCATGGAAGATCCTCTTTGGTCCCAAATCCAGGGCCGGCCCTAGGGCATAGGCCGCGAGTGCGACGGCCTAGGGTCCATGCCGGTAGGGGGTCCAAATTTTTTTTAAGGTGGGGGGTGTATATAGAAATATTTGGATTTTGGGGGGTATATATAGCAAAATTCTCTGAAAACGCCCAAACTTTGACATGATAAAGGGTTGGGCTGAAATTTGTTAATGTTTTTGGCCCTTTTAGCACAAAAATATCTGTATACACCCTCTTGTAGCACAAAAATATATGTATACACCCTCTTGTAAAAAAATTAGGTTGTTCTTAATAATATGCTCAAAAATTTATTATCGAAGAAATTGGTGATATTTGTTTGGGCCCTTTGTTCCTCATAATGTGCCTCACTAATATTAAAAATATCGACGATATTTATTATCTAAGAAATTGGGATAATTTTCATAACAAAATAAATTATATTTTACTTGAAAATGGGGTGCTAAAATTTCAGTCTACTTCGCATGTGCTATTTTTCTCTACTTCTACGGTATTTTATTTTGTTTTGGTGTATATAGAGTATTTGATTTATTTTCAGATGTTGTCTAAAAAACATTTATTTGGTAGTGAAAAACAAAATAAAAAAACGAATTGAAGAGCTAAAAAAACACAACAATGAGCTAATAAAAGTTATGATGTATTATGTAAGGGCCCTTTTTTCATATTATGCCTAAGACCCGCAAAACTCTTGGAACGGCCCTGCCCAAATCCAACATGGATTATGGGTTATTGGGCTGATGTGTATTGCACCAGTGATGCGAGCTGAAGCTAAATCCATAATATGAACGACAAACCCACAAATCATTCGAATAGAAACAATATGAACGAAATAGATCTACTAACCCTTGATCTAATGAAACAACAAAGCATATCGCGTCGCAATTCTAGTAATGGTGTATTCTTCGGTGGGATGAGACTTGAGGTGTTCCTTTGTGATTTGATTTTGGATTATAGAGGGCCAAACATTTTTGATTCGAGATCAGGAGTCAGTTTCTAGACTCAAGTTTTTGGATTTGTTATGTTGTCTTCTCCGGTGGACCGGGGGTTTATTGGTCGATTTGATAGTTTTTTGAAGGGATTTTTGTGCGAGTACAAGCGATAGGTGTTTGAAAGTTTTTCTGAGTTCATTCTGTTTTAAATTAGTGTGTCCACTAATTTGTGTGTGTCCCTTTTGAGTTTAATAAAGTTATTCAAAAATATTAGTAATGTTGATTTTAAATGTAAAATGTATTTGATTTATTAAAACATTCTTATTAGGAGAGTAGTTAAATAATTGAATAGTACAATAAATAATATTATGTTAATGAAAAACAATAAAGGTGGATACTATTAGCTGAGAAGGTAAGGCACAAAATCAAAATCCAAGGAAAATATTCACTCTTGCAAGACACTAAGAGTGACCATCTTTAGGAAATGAGAACCTTTACAAGAGTTGACTGAATCAATTTGGATGGCTTAAGTGTCAACTTGACTACTCTTGTTTTTTCGAGGAAAGGGTCTTGACTTCTAGTGAGTATAAAAAATATAACCACCTATGTCTTTTGTTATGCACATGTACACGGAAAGGTCTTGTCGTTGATAATGTTTTTGTCTTAAATTATGCTCCACTGGTTGTTTTTTGTTTTTGAGAAAATTATGATCCACAAGTTATTTGTGAAAATTATAACCACCAACCTTAAAATCATGAAAATTAATCCGAAATAGCAACGAAACTTACAAAGAAGTTCATATTGTACTTCTTTTTATAAGCCGAGCCCTCAAAGAATTTGTTCTCATCATCATTTCTATTCCTTCCCAAAATTTTGGAGAGAAATGTCAGTAAAAGGTGAGAAAGTTGCAATAGGAATCGACCTTGGAACAACCTATTCTTGTGTTGCAGTATGGAGGCACAATAGGGTAGAGATCATACCGAACGACCAAGGGAATAGAACAACACCTTCTTATGTTGCCTTCACCGACTCTCAAAGAATGATTGGTGATCCTGCTTTCAACAGGGCTGCTCGCAACCCAGTCAACACTGTTTTCGGTAAAAGCTTCTAAACTCAATTATTCTTGATTTTATTTAGGATAAACTGAGACATGATAAGATAAAATACCATGCTCTGCCTTGATGTTTAGTGTTTGATGAGCCAACTATATATGATATTTTAATGCATGAAACTTAACCTATGCATGTTATTTCTTTAGTTAAAATTCTTATTTTAGATTGGGTTAATATATGCTTACCCAAGATTAGCGGTTTCTGATTTACCCTCGTAAGTTTCTTTTTTAGATTTCAGCACAGTAATTTGAAGATTCTTTAGTTTTGAACCTTTATACCATAAAATTTCAAAATTTAAGGTACTTTCACCCTCTGTAATTTGAACGAATTTTGGTTTATCCCCTCTGTCACTTTATCGATTTTGTACAGTCAAAATTCATGAAAGTATAAAACCAAACAAAATCTTCAAATTACAGGGTTGAAATCTAATTTTTTTTTTTTTATAGGGGATAACCAGAAACCGCTAATATTACAGGAGGTAAACATATATTTACTCTTTTGGATACAAGCTGAGTTTAGAACCAAATGAATATGATATGAAAATAATTTTAAACCAACTGTATATTATATTTCAAATGATTTTATAGATGTATTATTAGCAAAATAATTTTTAATCCAGATATGAATTTAGTAATGAAAAAATCCAATAAAAAGTTATTTAGTGATGTGACGATACATGTTACATCAGTGTAATTTGATTCGTAAATATATAACAATTTTTCCTATTCAAGATATATTAGAGTTATCCAATTTATACATACAGATTTATTCAAATGCAAAGAAAATGGTACAACATTTTTTCTCATTGTGTACTCAACTCTTTTGTTTGTTTTGTAGATGCAAAGAGGCTAATTGGTAGGAAGTTTTGCGACTCCATCGTACAAAGTGATATGAAGTCGTGGCCCTTCAAAGTAATTGGCGACCTCAATGACAAACCCATGATTGTTGTTAACTATAATGACGAGGAAAAGCATTTTGCTGCTGAAGAAATCTCATCCATGGTATTGGCAAAAATGGCGGAGATAGCTGAAGCTTACCTTGGATCAACAGTGAAGGATATTGTTATAACTGTGCCTGCTTACTTTAATGACTCACAACGCCAGTCTACTCGAGATGCGGGTGTTATTGCTGGCCTCAATGTCATGCGAATAATCAATGAGCCTACTGCAGCAGCAATTGCATATGGTCTTGACAAGAAACCATTTAGTCATGAGCATAAACATGTTTTTGTTTTTGATTTGGGAGGTGGTACTTTGGATGTGTCTATTCTCACATTCGATAAGAATGGAATCACGACTAAGGCCACTGCAGGAGACACTCACCTTGGGGGACAAGACTTTGATAATACAATGGTGAACCATTTTGTGAAAGAGTTCTTCAGAAAGTATACAATCGACATTAGTGGAGATCCAAGAGCCCTTAGGAGGTTGAAGTCTGCTTGCGAGAAAGCAAAAAGGATACTTTCTTCCAACACTACGACCACAATTGAGATAGAGAGTTTAAATCAAGGTATAGATTTCTACTCATCGATTAGTCGCGCAAAGTTTGAGGAACTCAACAAGAATTACTTCGACAAGTGCATGGAGATTGTAGAAAAATGTATAATTGATAGTGGGATGGACAAGGGTAGCATTCACGACGTTGTCCTTGTTGGTGGCTCTACTAGGATTGTAAAAGTGCAACAAATGGTGAGTGATTTCTTCGGGGGGAAGCTTTTATGCAAAAGCATCGATTTCGATGAGGCGGTGGCATATGGGGCTGCTGTCCATGCTTCTATATTGAGTGGTGAGTTTAGTGAGAAGGTTCAAGATTCACAATTGACAGAGGTCATTCCTTTGTCCCTTGGATTGGAGACTCATGGGGGGATTATGGAAAAAATGATCCCTAGGAATACCAAAATTCCCACCAACATGGAACATGTATTCACCACACATTTGCACAATCAAATGAATATTTTAATTCATGTTTACGAAGGTGAGAGGCAAATAGCTAGGGACAACAACTTGCTAGGAAAATTTGTGTTGGAAATTCCTCCTGCTCCGGCAGGTGTTCCTCAAATCAGAATCCGCTTCCAAATCGATGATGATGGCATCTTACACATCTGCACCACGGATAAGTTCCTTGGAATTAATGATAAGCTTAAAATAATAAGTGACAAGGGAAGGTTGTCAAGGGAGGAAATTGAGAGGATGATCAAAGAAGCTGAGAAGTACAAAGATGCAGACAAGAGGTATATGAAGAAGGTAGAAACAAGAGATGTACTACAGAAGTATGCAATCAACATGAGGAATGCCATAAATGATAAGGATATTAGCTTGATGCTTTCGTCAAAAGAAAAGGAACAGATCAATAAAGAAATTGATTTGGTCTTAAGGTGGCTCGATTTTAACGTGCTTGCGGAACAACAAGACTTTGAGTATTATACGAGCATTCTTTCAAGTGTATTTGATGCAATTATTGTGAAGAAGATAAAGGACGAGGGGCATGGTGTGCAAGAAGGTATTATGGTTGGGTATCCGGTGAATAAAAAAAAGAATCGTTGGTTACCATTATTAGCAAAATATTGTTTCAAGGTAGTGTATGGAGCTGCAACAGGTAACATCACCGGGCTAGAGTCTTCTATAATTGTTGACTTTAGGAAATAAAGTTAAGACTTCATTCAAATTGTATTGTGAAATTTCAAGTTTAAGGTGTCAATGTCATACATCATAATTGTTCGATGTGCTTACGGATGTATATGAGTTTTGTATATATGTTAAGATTCATGATTTCCCTCTTTGCAACTTACTTAATTTGGTACAATAATATTTATTTATAGAAAATTATACTCTATTGTTTTCCACTATATCCCCTACCAAAAAACTACTTCAACCGCGTTGGAGAACAACTTCTAGTTCTTCTACATCGAAAACCACATCAAACGTGCATTTTCACCGATCACTCATCGACGTGGTCAAGATCGTAAAGATATTAGTTGGAATATGGTGATGACGGTCACCCTTTTTCGCACACTTTCCTTTCTCATTCTATCATTGGCTTGAGCTTGGAGTATAAACCTGTTTTGCATGTTCATTTTCCCTCACCAGAGAACTACTTTCAAGCAAGCATTTTCACCGATAACTCATTGACCTGTTTAATGAATCAGTTATGCATGCAACTAGTTTTTTTTTTTTTGAGTAAATTAATTATGATCCAAAATTATAAGCACCAACCTTTAAAAAATGAAAATTGATCCCAAATGACAAAACGAAACTCCCAAAGAAGTTCCTATTGTACTACTTTTTTTACATTAGCCAAAACAAACAAACAATTTGTTCTCGTCATTATTTCTAATCCTTCTCAAAACTTGGTTGATCTTGCAAGAGAGAAATGGCAGTAAAAGGTGAGAAAGTTGCAATAGGAGGCATGATAGGATAGAGATCATAATGAACGACTAAGGGAATATGTTGCCTTCACTGACTCAAAGTATGGCTGCTTGCAAACCAACCAACACTGTTTTCGGTGAAAGCTTCTAAACTATTGGCTTAATTGCACTTTTGGCCCCCTATCTTTCTAAAAGTTGCGATTTTGGCCCCCTAACTAATTAAAATACAAAACAACCCCCTATGTATTGGATCTTTGACAGTTTTGGTCCCCAAGACCACTTTTGACTTAGTCTTCGCCGTTGTGGCACCCCCTAACTAATTACACGTGGCACCTCACTTAAGAGATGTGGGTGCCACATCAGCGAAGACTAAGTCAAAAGTGGCCTTGGGGCCAAAATTGCCAAAGATCCAATACATAGGGGGCTGTTTTGTATTTTAATTAGTTAAGGGGCCAAAATCACAACTTTTGGAAAGATAGGGGGCCAAAAGTGCAATTAAGTCTTCTTGATTCTATTTAGGACAACTCATGCTAAGATAAATTATCATAAATTATCCTATTTACTCATACGGATTTATTCAATTGCAAAGAAAATGGTACAAATTTTTTCTCATAGTGTACACAACTCTTTTGTTTGTTTTGTAGATGCGAAGAGGCTAATTGGTAGGAAATTTTGCGACCCCATAGTACAAAGTGATCTGAAATCGTGGCCATTCAAAGTAATTGGCGACCTCAATGACAAACCCATGATTGTTGTTAACTATAATAACGAGGAAAAGCATTTTGGTGCTGAAGAAATTTCATCCATGGTATTGGTGAAAATGCGTGAGACAGCTGAAGCTTACCTTGGATCAACAGTGGAGGATGTTGTCATAACTGTGCCTGCTTACTTCAATGACTCACAACGTCAGTCTACTCGAGATGCGGGTGTTATTGCTGGCCTCAATGTCATGCGAATAATCAATGAGCCTACTGCAGCTGCAATTGCATATGGCCTTGACATGAAACCTTTTAATTGTTGAATAAACTTTAATGTTATAGTTAGTGGGTTTCTATTAATAAGTTAGTGGAAAGATTAAGAGTCTGTTGTAGTTGGAAGGCCATGAGATAGTGGCCTACTAATAGTATTTACTAATAGTTATTTGTCTTCCTCGAATAGCAGAAATCTCTGAGTCTATATAAACACCAAGGTTGTATTCTAATTCAATATAACGAAGATATAAAAGTATTGCTTCTTTCTATCAAATTGGCATAAGAGCTAATGGCAAACATGATGAATCAAATGCCATTGCCACGGCTAACGAAGTCAAATTACGAAAACTGAAGTATCCAAATGAAAGCTCTTCTTGGATCTCTAGACGTGTGGGAGGTGACCAAAGATGGGTTTGAAGAACCAACAGATACTACGGGATATTTGACAGCTCAAAACAAGGCGTTGAAGGAGATGCGATCGAAGGATAAAACGACACTATACATGCTGTTCAGGGCTGTTGACGAATCAGGCTTCAAAAAGATTGCCGGTTCGACTACGTCGAAAGAAGCATGGGACACGTTAGAGAAAGTGTTCAAAGGAGCAGACCGAGTAAAGCAAGTTCGACTCCAAACTCTTCGTGGCGAATTGGAGAGGATGCAGATGAAGGAGTCAGAAACTGTATCTGACTACATCACGCGTGTACAAATGGTGGTGAACCAACTCACCAGAAATGGCGAAACAGTAACTGATGCACGAGTGGTTCAAAAGATTCTGAGATCCTTAACAGATAAATTTGAGAATATTGTGTGTGCAATAGAAGAGTCGAAGGACCTTTCGACGCTCTCAGTCGAAGAGCTCGCTGGTTCTCTCGAAGCACACGAACAACATAAGAAGAAAAAGAAGGAAGAAGCAGTCGAGGAAGCAAATCAAACCAAGGAGTCGATCAAAGACGAAAAGGTACTCTTTTCTCAAAACTTTCGAGGAAGAGGACGGGGCCGTGGAGGTTGTGACAGTGGTCGAAGTGGTCAAGGCAGCAACTTCGAGATAGGACAGTCGAGCCAGCAAAATTGGCGTGGCACAGGAGGTGGTCGGTCGAACTACTCCATCTTCGAATGCTACAAGTGTGGGAAGTATGGTCATTACGCGAAGGATTGCAATTCCTACAAATGCTATAACTGTGATAAAGTGGGACATCTTGCAAAAGATTGTCGAATCGAAAAGAAGGTAGAAGAAACAACCAATCTAGCTTTGGAAGCTGAAGTGAATGAAGGTTTTCTCTTGATGGCTCAAAATGAAATCAACACCAATAATGACAATGTTTGGTATCTTGACTCAAGAGCAAGTAATCATATGTGTGGTCACAAACACCTGTTTAAAGAAATGCAAAAGATTGAAGATGGTAATGTGTCTTTCGGAGATGCATCGAAAGTGAAGGTCGAAGGCAGGGGTACAATCTGTTACTTACAGAAGGATGGCTTGATTGGATCAATTCAAGATGTTTATTATGTACCAGATCTCAAGACCAACATCTTGAGTTTGGGGTAACTTACAGAAAAAGGTTATTCGATACTTATAAAAGATCGGGTACTGCATTTGAAAGACAGACTGGAACATCTGATTGCTCGTGTCGAAATGGAAAGAAATCGAATGTACAAACTGAATCTGAGGAACGTTCGAGAAAAATGTTTGCAAGTCAATGTACAAGACAAAGCGTCACTATGGCATCTACGCTTTGGTCATCTACATCATGCTGGTTTGAGAAGGTTGGCGAAAAGGAACATGGTGCACGGATTGCCAGACATGGATTATGAAGGAAAGTTTTGTGAAGAATGTGTGCTTAGCAAACAAACAAGAACCTCATTTCAAAAGAAGGCAGAATATCAAGCTAAACATATTCTCGAATTGATTCATACCGACATATGTGGGCCAATCACTCCGGAATCTTTCAGTGGCAAAAGGTACTTCATTTCCTTTATCGATGATTTCTCATGAAAGACCTGGGTTTATTTCTTGAAAGAAAAGTCTGAAGCATTCGAGGTGTTCAAAAAGTTCAAAGTAATGGTGGAGAAGGCAACTGATAAACACGTCAAAGCAGTTCGATCTAACAGAGGTGGTGAGTATACCTCGACAGCCTTTATGAAGTATTGTGAAGAGAAGGGCATAAGGAGATTCCTAACTGCACCATATTCACCTCAGCAAAACGGTGTGGCTGAAAGAAAGAATCAAACAGTTCTTGACATGATTTGATCAATGCTTAAAAGCAAGAACATGCCGAAAGAATTCTGGGCAGAAGCTGTACAATGTGCCATTTATGTTCAGAATCGATGTCCACATTCGAAGTTAGAAGATCAAACACCACAAGAAGCATGGAGTGGACAAAAGCCAACAATTTCTCATCTCAAAGTATTTGGTAGTGTGGCTTATGCACATGTACCGGATCAACGAAGAACGAAGCTTGAAGACAAAAGTCAGAAGTACATATTAATTGGGTATGATGAGAAGACAAAAGGGTACAAGTTATTCGATCCCATAAGCAAGAAGGTGATAGTGAGTAGAGATGTTCGAATAAATGAAGCGAGCAAGTGGGACTGGAACAATTCGACAGAAGTTATCGTCGAAGTTGAAGAATCATCTGTCGCTGTACCAACGAGCATTTCAACAGAACATGAAGATTCTGAAAATGAAGATGAACCTCCACAACCCATAATGCGAAGTTTGAAAGATTTGTATGATTCGACAAATGAGGTACACCTTGTATGCCTTCTGGCAGATGCTGAAAACATCAGTTTCGAAGAAGCGTTACGAGACCAGAAGTGGAAAAGTGCCATGGACGAAGAGATTAGAGCAATAGACCGCAACAACACTTGGGAGCTAGTCGAATTGCCAAAAGGTAGTCAACCCATTGGTGTAAAGTGGGTATTCAAGAAAAAGATGAACGCTCAAGGAGAAATAGAATGATACAAAGCGCGACTTGTTGTGAAGGGATACAAACAGAAAGCAGGAATTGACTATGACGAAGTATTTGCACCTGTTGCAAGAATGGAGACAATTCGATTGCTCATTTCTCAAGCTTCTCAATTCAAATGGCCGATATTTCAAATGGATGTCAAGACAACATTTCTGAATGGTGTACTCAACGAAGAAGTCTATGTCGAACAACCACCCGGGTATATGAGGGTTGGAGAAGAGAAGAAGGTGCTGAAATTGAAGAAAGCGTTGTATGGGTTGAAGCAAGCACCGCGGGCATGGAACACACGTGTCGACAGATATTTCAAGGAGAATGGGTTCGAGCAATGCCATATGAACATGCCCTCTATGTGAAGAAAAATGGAAGTAACGTATTACTTGTTGCTCTCTATGTCGATTATCTTATTTTTCTGGGCAGTAATGATCAGATGATAGAAGAATTCAAAAGCACAATGACACATGAATTCGAGATGACAGACTTAGGTTTGATGAGATTCTTTCTTGGTCTGGAGGTTCGACAAGAAGAAATAGGAATCTTTATTTCACAGGAAAAATATGCAAAAGAAATCTTGAAAAAATATAAGATGGAAAGCTGTAATCCAACTTCGGCGCCAATGGAACCAGGTGCAAAGTTGTCGAAATTTGATGGAGGAGAACGTGTCGAAGTAAGCAAATATCGAAGTTTGGTAGGTAGTCTTCGCTGTCTCACATGTACAAGGCCGGACATTTCATTAAGTGTCGGCATTGTAAGTCGATTCATGGAGGAGCCAATATATTCACATTGGAAGGCATTGAAACGAATCCTAAGGTACATCCAAGGAACAGTGTCATTTGGAATGTTTTACTCAAGAACAGAAGACAACAAGTTGGTTGGTTACTCTGACAGTGATTGGTGCGGAGATATAGACGATCGAAAAAGCACTTCTGGATATGTGTTCTTCATGGGAAATACCGCATTTACTTGGCTCTCCAAGAAGCAACCGATAGTAACACTTTCGACATGTGAAGCTGAATATGTAGCAGCATCTTGGTGTGTTTGACATGCAATATGGCTTAGAAGATTGATGAGCAAAATGGAGCTAAAGCAGGAAGGTGCAACAGTAATACAAGTGGACAACAAATCAGCAATTGAGTTAGCAAAGAATCCAGTAAACCATGAAAGAAGCAAACACATTGACGTTCGCTTCCACTTCATTCGAGAACATGTGAAGGAAGGAAGTGTCGAATTGAGGCATGTAGCAAGCAAAGATCAAGCAGCAGATATCTTCACAAAACCATTATCGAAAGAGATTTTCGACAGAGGCAAGAAATTGATAGGCATGATGGATAGAAGAAACATTTAAGTTTACAGAAGAGTTTTGTTGAATAAACTTTAATGTTATAGTTAGTTGGTTTCTATTAATAAGTTAGTGGAAAGATTATGAGTCTGTTGTAGTTGGATGGCCAAGAGATAGTGGCCTACTAATAGTATTTACTAATAGTTATTTGTCTTCCTAGAATAGCAGAAATCTCTGAGTCTATATAAACACCAAGGTTGTATTCTAACTCAATATAACGAAGATATAAAATTATTGCTTCTTTCTATCATTAATCATGGATGTAGACATGTTTTAACTTTTGATTTAGGTGGTGGTACTTTGGACGTGTCTATTTTCACATTTGAGAACAGTAGTATCAATGTTAAGGCCATCACAGGAAACACTCACCTCGGGGGACAAGACTTTGATAATACAATGTTGAACCATTTTGTGAAGGAGTTCTTGAGGAAGTATAAAATCGACATTAGTGAAGATCCAAGAGTCGTTACGAGATTGAAGTCTGCTTGCGAGAAAGCAAAAAGGATATTTTCTTCCTATACTATGACCACCATTGAGATAGAGAGTTTAAATCGAGGTATAGATTTCTACTCATCGATTAGTCGCGCAAAGTTTGAGGAACTTAACAAGAATCACTTCGACAAGTGCATGGAGATTGTAAAAAAGTGTATAATTGATAGTGGGATGGACAAGAGTAGCATTCATGATGTTGTCCTTGTTGGTGAATCTACTAGGATTGTGAAAGTGCAACAACTGGTGAGTGATTTCTTCGGGGGGAAGATTTTAAGCAAAAATATCAATGCCGATGAGGCGGTGGCATATGGCGCTGCTGTCCATGCTTCTATACTGAGTGGTGAATTTAGTGAGAAGGTTCAAGATTTACAATTGAGGGAGGTCATTCCTTTGTCCCTTGGATTGGAGAAACATGGGGGGATTATGGAAATAATTATCCCTAGGAATACCCACATTCCTACCAACATGGAAGATGTATTCACCACACATG
>Ga0315913_1002224_pt1 | contig 22554 bp, 18 predicted proteins | sample MpolsnodulesMG_FD_207736 | JGI IMG/M metagenome (GOLD analysis project Ga0315913, IMG submission 207736) | Medicago polymorpha root nodule microbial communities from Los Angeles, California, United States - small nodules | ecosystem: Host-associated > Plants > Roots > Nodule | place: USA... | reverse complement strand
AAAAAATTGATCTAATAAAAAATAGCAAAATTGTAAATTAACTTGAGCTGAAATGTCAAAATTAAATATAACAATGAAAAAAAAACTACCAATAAACTAAACAATAAATTCAAATGGTTAATGAGCTCAACAAAAAATAATTTGTTTAGAAGAACCGAGTTTAACTTATGGGTTAAATAATCGTTAGTCAGACTTTACTTACCTACTCGTCGAATTTCAAATCAAGGTATCTTTTTCCAAAGAACCGAGAGTTAACAAAACAAAACAAAAAACTACCAATGCAAGTATCTTTTATATATAGGTATAGATCAAATATTAGTATAGGGATGGGTAACTCACTTGATGTCATTTATGAGTTGAAAAATCTTCATTTTCTTCATTATTTTATCTTGAAAATGAAAATTAATGTTTTGTAGTAAATTAGCTCTAAAGTAAGACCAAAGTTCCATGAATATTATTGAATTCAAATGCTAAAAACACCATAAACCACATCTTATCATGACGATTTATTGAAGATGATAAAAAAAACAGGGTTTTGTGTGTTGGGTTTGATTTAACTTTGCTTTATGTGTGTGTGTTTGTGTGTTGGTGTTATTGTTTCTATTGATCTTTTTTCCTTAAAGGTTTGAGTGTATATCTGTTTTAATATCAAAGGACAAGAAAATTAAGTATTAGGGTGGGTGTGGTGGATCTTAAAAGACGAAAGTTATGCTGAATATGTTGCCAGATTTAAGATTTTTAATTTTTTTTAAAATCTTTTCTGTTGAAATTCTCATTTAAAGATAATAACAATAAATGCATTATCCACGTGTACTAAAAAAATTGAAAAATAAATTTAATTACGCATTAAGCGTGTCAGATAAGCATATTTGCATAGTCATACAAGATTAAGGTCTAAAATCAAATAATTTTCAAATAAGGGATTTTTTTACAAGGTTAAACAAAAAATTGTCTAAATGGCAAAGTGTAAATACATATAACCCTAAAAAAAGTGGAGTAATATGTGATATTATAGGATCCACTAAAAATATATGTTAATTGTCCCTAATATATTTATGTATTTAAAAATCCATTCCAAAATTTTCATAAGATTGACTTTACTTTTACTTTTCATAAGTTGGCCCCTAAATGGGAATGATCGAATTTCATCAAGCACCGAGAAACGAACATATGCAATTTAGTTTAAGTTTAAGTTTTTTTTCTTACATTTTGGACGGAGGGGGTAGAATACTTACACCAGATCGTAAATCTAGATGTCTAAACTAAAAGAGTTGAGTGTACTAAAATGATAAAAACGATGTCGTTGAAATAGTCATTCCTCTTCTAACAAAAAAGTAGGAAGAAAATTTCAGATATCTTCTCTAAAACCAAACCAAACATCTCTTCAACACACAGACCATTTTCCTCCAAGATCCGACCAGATCCATCCATTTCCACCATCCATTTCCTCTCACTTTCTCTCTCCACCCCTTTCTCTCTCCAATTCACCCTTCAATTTTCCATTTCCACACATCTTCGAAAATTAGGGTTTCATCGAAAAATGCGACGGATCGTCACTCACGCATGAATCTCTGGTGCTGTTTATGGTTCAATCGAGAAGAAGAAGACAAAGAAAGTGTAATTCACGACGAAAGGTGTCAACTTGTTGAACCTGGTATGAACAACGACGACGAGGATATTTTCGGAAACGTTAATTCTGATGAAGATGAAGAAATTGAAGCTGGGAATTATGAGGAGAATTTTCGGAGAGAGTTTTTGATTGATGGGTTTGATTCGTGGCCTGCTGTACGGCGCTCGATCGGTGAAAGTAGCTCTGTTAGCGCCGCTGTAATCCCGAATTCCGGTCCGGAAAGTCCTGTTGCTGATGAGAACCGTGATTCGTCTCATAAGCGTGCTAAGTTCTACAAGTGAGTGTAATTTTTTAATAAAAATGCATTTTTTTTTATTTGGGTATGTGTATTTGCATTGTTACGAAAAAATGTTGAATTGTTGTGAAATGAATTAAAAAGTGGTTAATTTTAGTGTATTGCAATTGCGTTTGATGAATTTGACTGTGATGATTAATGTTTTTATTTTTTGTATGAATTCTCTCTTTTTTATATGACAAAAATTCATTGTGTAAATTATTTATGATAGAGCATTATGATGTTGTTTGATCCATAGCCGACACCACTTAGTGGGACAAGGCTTAATTGTTGTTGTTATGAATTGTGTATGTGCATTGGTATGAGAAAAGGTTGTTTTGTTGAGAAATGAAGTGAAAAGTGGTTAATTTTACTAAGTTTGTTTGTGACGATTGATTAAGTAAAACATGTTTTGTGAACTATGATGATGATGTTTGATGAGTTTGATTGTGATGATTTATGTTTTTTCTAGTGAATTCTTTATTTATTTATTTTTTATTTATATATAACAAAAATTCATTTTTTGTGTGAATTATGATAGAGCATTTTGATCTATGACTTCGTTTGATCCATGTAGTTGACACCACTTAGTGGGATAAGGCTTGATTGATGTTGTTGTAAATTTTGTATGTGCTTTGTTGTGAAAAAATGTTGTTTTGTTGAGAAATGAAGTGAAAAGTGGCTAATTTTTCTGAGTTTGAATGTGACGATTGATTAAGAAAAACTTTTTTTATGAACTATGAAGATGATGATGTTTGACGAGTTTGATTGTGTTTTTTGCAGTGAGTGTAACTTTGATGATCTGGCGTCTACGAGCAAAGTGAACTACTCTATGGATTATGCAGATTTTGACGGTTCTATTCAGCCTAGTAATAATAATTGTTATGGCGATTTTGCGTTGGTGTGTAGTGGTGAGGATGGTAACGGTGTGGAAGACGGTGGAGGGAATGATGATGACAATTCAGAACTTGAAGACCAAGAGATTGTTAGGATGGATCTTACAGATGATCTCTTGCATATGGTAAGAGACGGTGAAAGAACCGTTTTTTATATCCGTATCATTTATGTGTATCTTAAATAATTTTTTGTGTATTATGATATTTGGGTTTGATAACAAAAGTCTCACTTTCTTTATTTGTGAAATTTAGGTCTTCTCATTTCTGGATCAGAACAATCTCTGCAGAGCTGCCAGAGTTTGTAAGCAGTGGCGGGCTGCCAGTACACATGAAGATTTTTGGAAGAGTTTGAATTTTGAAAATCGGGACATATCTGAAGAACAATGTGAGCTTGAGTATATGTTGTATTTTTCAAGAATGTTTTTTCAGCACACCTTTTAACATTCAAGTTTTGGGCATTGGAAATTGTGGATTGTTCTTAGTAGAACTTTTGCTTTTGTAAAACTGTAAACCTTAACAAGCAAATGTGCTTATTCAAAGTTCAATGTGTAATTACAGTTGAGGACATGTGTAGGCGTTATCCGAATGCTACCGCATTGAGCATATCAGGACCTTCTATTTATTCGCTGGTCATGAAGGCAATCTCTTTGTTAAGGTAAGTGTTTTGTGCGACTTTGCATTGAATCAAGCCATCTTAGACTCCAGCTGATTTGTTTCATTCTTTTCAGGAATCTCGAGGTTTTAACATTGGGAAGAGGACAGATAGGGGATCCTTTTTTTCTTGCTCTACCTGATTGTACTATGTTGAGAGAATTGAATATCAATGATTCCACACTTGGCAATAGTATTCAAGAGATATCTGTCGTCCATGAGAGACTGTGTCATCTTGAATTAACAAAATGTCGTGTCATGCGAATACAAGTCAGGTAAATATATCTCAAACTTTGTCCAACACTTAGCTGTCACTTTATTGATACAATAAAAAGTGATGGTTTGTTCTTTTTTCAGGTGCCCGCAACTTAAAACCATGTCATTGAAGCGCAGTAACATGGCACAAGTGGTGCTTAGTTGCCCTCTTCTGCTTGAACTTGATATAGGTTCTTGTCACAAGCTTCCCGATGCTGCTATTCGTGCTGCTGCAACTTCATGCCCACAACTAGTGAAGCTGGACATGCGTAATTGTTCTTGTGTCAGCGATGAAACACTGCGTGAAATAGCACAACATTGTCCTAATCTTGGTTTTCTTGATGCATCATACTGCCCAAACATATCTTTGGAGGTGTGCTTCAAACTGTATACTTACTTTTTGCATATTTAAGATTGCATTTTGAACAAGAGTTTCTAGCTTTGTCTGACACGGTCACCTCTCTCTTTTAAGTCTGTTCGACTCCCAATGTTGACAATTCTAAGACTTCACAGTTGTGAGGGCATCACTTCTGCGTCAATGGCTGCAATTGCTCACAGTTCTATGTTGGAGGTATGTTATTTGTTCCAGATATTGATATTAACGATGTGTCTGAATTCCCGAGTATTAGGATGAGTACATGATATCACTGCCAATGCAGGTTTTGGAGCTTGACAATTGCAGTCTATTGACTTCGGTGTCGCTGGATCTTCCACGTTTGCAGAATATTAGATTGGTGTACTGTCGCAAGTATGTTTCTGCTTCATTTTCTCTCTCCTCAGAAAAGACAAAATTCCATTATTCACATTTGTCTTACTCTGTTGCTTGTGTACTTAATGTTTAAGAAAATATTTAATCCTTAGTTTATCTGATTAATTTTTTGAATGGTTTCCTTGGCAGATTAGCAGATTTGAACTTGAGAGCTATATCACTTTCTTCTATACAAGTGTCTAACTGCTCTGTACTCCACCGGATCAATATCACTTCAAATTCACTTCAAGTATGTCGTATAATCATGTCTTTTTTAACTCCACATTCTCACATCGTATAGTATAGCCCTCAATGATGACCTTTGTGGTTATGCAGAAATTAGCACTGCAAAAGCAGGATAGCTTAACTACGTTAGCACTGCAATGCCAATCTTTACAAGAAGTGGACCTCTCTGAGTGTGAATCATTGACAAACACTGTATGTGATGTTTTTAGTGACGGTGGAGGATGTCCCATGTTGAAATCACTAGTTCTTGATAATTGCGAGGTACATGAACATATATATTATTTTGGTATTTCTTGGATTCACTCTCTAAAATTTCACTATTCATGAGCTATGTTGGTACTATATTTTGACAATTCAAATTGGTGTTTAATGTTTTCCTACCCTTGACCCTTTCTACACAATTCTAATTGTATTTATAAACGATATAATCAACTAATCTAGTTGTGCCACACTGCCATAACTTACTGATTGAAATTTTTCCCATGGTTTCTATAATACCAATGTACTTTTTTATGTTATATTGATAATTTCTCACTTGAAGTTTCTGAAAGGGTATTTTTGGTATTCTGACAGAAGTTGCAATAGCAGTCTAAAGAATTGTTGAAATTCATGATTTAATTTAAGTAATTTCATGAATCATTTAGTTCTTACAATATTAGTATTTGAATGAATCAATTTGATACTATTTACTTCATAAAAAATGTTTAGTGGGAAATAATTGGGATTACATCTTAACTTTCCTGGTTGTTGTATTTGTGACAGATTAGGTTTCTTTAAATTCCTGGTATTTTGTCAGTGAAATGTTCTATATTCGTATTAATGGTAACATTTTTTTTTATCATATTCGGTGTTTGCTGCATGAAGAGCTTGACTTCAGTTCGGTTCATCAGCACCTCGTTAGTCAGTCTCTCCCTTGGTGGTTGCCGAGCAGTTACTACTCTTGAGCTAACATGCCCTTATCTTGAAAAGGTCATATTGGATGGTTGTGATCATTTGGAAAACGCATCATTTTGCCCTGTAAGTGATACTGATATATTAGATGCTTCATAGTTCGATTTTTATGAGAGGAAATCTTTTATTTTCTCCCTATTTTGAGTGCTTCGATTATTATGAGCCGAAATTTTTTATTTTTTCTTTCCTTCTGAGTTGATCATGTGATGAAATATGCGAGAAGTTAAAACTTCAGAATAATAGGTTAACATCTTTTGCTTGTATTTATTTAGCTACCTGCATGGTTTAAGTAATAGCTTCATACATTTCATTCCTAGAGGTTGTTGTGTTAGAGCTTTGTAATTGGGACCACGGTATTATCAGTGTGTTAAGATACATTGGATTCATTTGAATAAAACTTAACCCAATAGATACAAATCGTTGCTCATATCTATTTTGACTGTAAAGCTTAACACAAATCTTGATTCATTGTGGCGAGTCCCAACTTGCCCACTGAAATTTGTGTAACCAACTGCTTTTTATTGGCTGTGTATAGCCAACCTCTTTCTTAGTAACGATTTGATAAGATTGGTAAAATAGGTCTTTTCCGATTCATTCATGATTTGAATCTCAATCTGATAGCTAAGCAACTTCCGTTTTTCATTTACTTCTCAGGTTGGTCTTCGATCTCTCAATTTAGGAATATGCCCTAAATTAAACATACTCCGCATTGAAGCGATGTTAATGGTTTCACTTGAGTTGAAAGGATGTGGTGGACTGTCTGAAGCATCCCTTAATTGTCCTCTCTTGACATCACTGGATGCTTCCTTTTGCAGGTGATGCTTTATCCGCTAGTTTCTTGGTTATCCTGCTTATGTATGGAGTATGTACTGATTGTTGTTTTGAATTATAGCCAACTCACCGATGACTGCTTGTCTGCAACAACCCGTGCCTGTCCACTGATTGAGTCATTAATATTAATGTCCTGCCCATCGATTGGGTTAGATGGACTCTGTTCCCTGCATTGGCTCCCAAATCTAGCTCTGCTTGATTTATCATACACTTTCCTGGTGACTCTGCAGCCTGTTTTTGACTCTTGTAAACAACTAAAGGTAAAAAGCATCATATTTTAGTTTGCATATTTTTTACTGTTTTGCAAATTACAAATAGTATAATAGTAGTGAAGAACCACTCCTCCCATCCTCAAAACAAATCTACGGAAGTGAGGGTTATTTAGTTTAAAAAACCTAGGATATTATACACGTACGAGTTTTTTTGTCAATCTTGTGATTTAAATACTTATACTAGTGTTTGGATACAGATGGGAATAATGTGAGATGTCCAATAGTTGTTTTTAACATAATAAATCTCTAAAATGCTTAGTGAATAAGAGCTTAAATAAAATGTCTATCCAAGTGTACTCATAGTGCTTTACTTTCTCCCCTCTAATCTTTGTAAACATGAATTTGGTTATTTTCCCCTTTGTGAAATGTTATTTGGCTTTTATTAAAACATAACATGGTAATAATGTTAATTGGGTCACTTATGAATGTACTGATGATAATTTGTTGCTGATGAAATAGATGGATGTCCATCCATCTGTTAGAAGTCTTAATTAATTGTAATTTTTTTATTTTATGTTTTTGGAGTTCAAAAAAACCATTTATTTGATTTTTCATCGGAGTTAAAAAATATTTTATGTCTTCCTGAAACAATGAAGGCACATAAACTAACAGGAAAATGGAGATAGAAGGGGATCGAAAAGAGTGAAAGGAAAAGTGGGTAAAACTAAGATTGTTTTGTTTAAAGAAATAGAATGTTATTACACACTTGCTTACTCATTTCTTGGTCCACATATTATGGAATGACGTATGTTTGTATCATTATTCTCCTTTCCTTTTTCTGACGGTAACATTTTTGTTTCTTGAAGGTACTAAAGTTGCAGGCATGCAAATATCTCACCGACTCATCGCTTGAACCTCTTTACAAGGGGGGTGCTTTACCAGCTCTTCAGGAGTTGGATTTGTCTTATGGAACTTTGTGTCAGAAAGCCATAGAAGAGCTTCTTTCTTGTTGCACTCACCTTACACGTGTGAGTTTAAACGGCTGCGTGAATATGCATGATTTAAACTGGGGGCACAGTCAAGGGAAGTTTCCTGAGTTACCTGGCATAAGCATCCTATCCATCGCAAGTTCCTACGAAAACAACCATGTGTCAAGTGAGCAACCCACCCGATTACTTCAGAACCTCAACTGCGTGGGTTGTCCAAATATTAGGAAGGTTTTCATTCCATCAACAGCACACTGTTCCCATTTATTATGTTTAAACCTTTCTCTGTCAGCTAATTTGAAGGAGGTTGATGTAGCTTGTCTCAATCTATGCTGGCTTAATCTAAGGTATTGTTCGCCCCTCAAGAATGTGGATTGGTTTCTGACCTCATAACAAATTATAATGTTTTGACTTATCTCTTCAGCAACTGTTCCTCATTGGAAGTTTTGAAGCTAGAGTGTCCGAGATTGACCAATCTATTCCTTCAGGTTAATATTCTTATCTGCCAATTTAAATTTATCCACAGACATCATAATTGTTGTTTCTTGCAAACATATCATATTGTTCTAAATGTACTTTAAAATTTATTGTGGTATTATGTTTTTTCATATTTTTTGCATGAAAGATGCTAGAAACACATTATCAGACGCATTCTGTTATATATACTCTATTATTGGGTGAAATTCATGAGTCCTACCACTTTGGAAATGGTTCCCAGTTCTAACCTAATAGAGATTGAGACTTGCATGGTTAATGATTTAGTGAGACTCAACTAGTGAATTTTTCCAAATATAGGAGTGTGTTGGAAAGAGTGCGTAAAGATCGTATTGCTAACATTGCCTTCACTGCATTACAATTTAGAATTTACAACTGTCGGTAATAATGTGTTAAAGATTTTATTGCCAGCATTGCTTTTTTCTGCATTACATTTTATAGCTGTCATTGGCTATCATTATCTTTTTGAAAATTATACAATAGTGTTTTTGTCCCAATCTTTTGGCAGGTTCTCCGTCTCCTTTTTAAGAATGGGCTGCATGCATTTTTCTTAAAAAAATGTTAGGGTATGGGGTTGACCTCTGTCCTTCACCTAAAATAAATGTGACATTTGATATTCCTCAAATCACTTGAGGAATTTTTTTTGAAATTGTAATGACTTAACTTTAGTCGTTCTTGCAACCCATCCTTTGATTCATTGTTGTGTTAGTAGTTATTTGCTTTCTAATATGTTTGTTCGCGTTTGGACAATTTGGTTTTTTTAGGCGTGCAATATTGATGAGGAGGCTGTTGAAGCTGCTATATCAAAATGTACTATGTTGGAGACTCTTGATGTTCGCTTCTGTCCTAAGGTGAGAGCAAATGCATATTATATTTTTGAAATGTTGATTTCGGTTCAAATGAACCTTTATTTTGCATATGATTGTTGCTTGGGATGTTCTTCAACCGTTTATGGGATATTTTATGGTGCTTTGCAGATAAGCTCAGCGAGTATGGGAAAATTTCGTGCAGCATGTTCTGGTTTGAAGCGTATATACAGCAGCTTGTCAACTTCATCAGCATGATTTAGAATCTTTGATGTTTTGTGGTGCTTGTTCACTTGGAGAGAAGGCACACTTGGCAATAAATCGGGTTATTCCTAATGTATTGTAAATTGTTATTTTATATTGTTGTGTTTGTTTGGCATATAGAAATGAGGTTATCTTCATGCATTGCCACAATAAGTTTTTGATGTTTTAATTGTTGTAAATTTTACTTTTCAATTTGTTGCAGCATATTTTATTCTGAAGTGTCCTGAAGAATAGGTGTTTGTTTGATCCTTTAATATACATTTTATGCTGTAATATTGACATTTACATTTTGAAGAATAGATACTTGTTTGAACTTACATGTTATGATGGATGCGGCGTATTGATATTTATAGTTTTATATTGCCTGTTTATTTAGAACGAATGCATATTTACAATTATATTTTGATGAAATTTTCTTATATGCACAAGATCAAATGGAACATTCGACCTGCAAGTTATTCTCTCAACTTTAAAGTTAGCTCACATTTAGACGACCTTTATTTATGACGTGAATATGTTACACCAGCCAACATTTTCAATCCACATTCATCTTAGAATGATCCCTTAGCGTTCTACCTTTTGGGAATGCAGTGTCTGATAAGTGGGTTAGCAAGATGATTTTAACCAAATGGTATTAGCACAACACAGAAGAAATTAATGTATGATTCCATTTCATTTACCTGACTACCTAATGAACATCAAATGTATTCCTTTCCCTAATCTTTCAGCAAATTATATGTACTCCATTTCATTTACCTGACTACCAAATGAAGCGCATCGGAATGTAACTTCGGAATGTAACTTCTGAGTATTGGAACGCAACTTCTGAATGTAACTTCTGAGTATCGGAAAGCAACTTTTGATAGTTATGTATACAGGTATTTTTGAAATTCTGATAAGCCTGTGAGTAACTTCCATAAACATAATAAACTACCAGTTTCTTTTCTATTTTAAAAGTAATTGAGGGACTAACTTGTTGAAGTAAGTATAATTTACATACTATTTGTTGAGGCATTGTCTAATGTGCATAAAGAGAAAATTTCCCAAATTTGCTTATTGATTTGTCCCCAAGTTGCAGACTAGCAAAATTAAAACCTTCATCTTTAAACTTAATTTAAAAGGGATGCATTGAATTATGCGAGAAAAAGAATATTTCTATCATTTCTTTTAGCCAAATTTGGTTCTTTTTGCATTACACTATTTTATGTGCTGCTACTTTCTCAGCTTTGGTTTTGAATAAAGACTTGGTTCTTCACACATTTTGAATATCTATTATATTGCTTTTGTTTTATCGTAATCACGTGTAATTTTTTTAATTGTGGGATTATTGATATTTCAAAGATGAATATTCACTAATCCAAGTCTTTTCTTTTGTTGTTGGTGTGGTTCTTATTACTTTAGCCTTAGTGTTTACCTTGTTTGCAAATGTAATGTCATATTTTTTTTGGTAGTGGCCGAAGTTCGAACCCCGAACCTTGCATATATTATGCACTGTCCATACTAAGCTCACAAGGACAAATGTAATGTCATATGTGTGTATGATCTTAGATATCACAAGAATGATTGATTGAAAGGTAATGTCCGATATGATCTATAAAGGTTAAACAAGAAAAGTAATACATTAAAATAATTTTGGTTCAATTGCGATTTGAAAAGATAATTGCTCTTAATAGATTTGCAAATATTTCTACCAAGAAAATATGAAGTTTATTAGCTTAAATACATTATTGTACTTTCAAAGAAGACGCTAATTAGCTTGAAAAACATTAGTTTATCTTACATTTAATCACTCAAAAATTTAGTCTTCAAATGTTAAAAATAAACTTTTACGCAAGTGTACAAAATATAGAGGATGATTAATCTCACTGAAAATTAACAGGATTAACATGCCCTAGTCGTTTCTTCACAAAAGTTCCATCAAGATGCATGCAATGCAAGGTTTTTACATTACAGAGATGCTTTACACTTCAAAACAAGAAAGAGAAGAATAAGAATGAAAACAATACCACCAGAAGAACCACCAACTCTATGAATCCAATTACGATCAAACCTTGTGAAGCTTTTATCCAAAAAAGCTGATAAAGATATGACTAAAACCAATACAAAAAGCAACATTGGTAACCATAAAGTAACACTAATTGGTTGCTCATCATCTTCCAACTCACTCTCTGATCTGTGATCTATGTATAGAGGAGAAGCCACTGCTAGAACTACTAAGCTTATGGCTGCTACTCTCTCAAAAGAAGAAACTTTGCTTCCCCTCCTATTAACTTCAGATTCCATTCAGAAGATTGATTAAGATGATAAAAAATTAAGTTATGGTTGTCAAGGGAATTTTTTTCCGTTGTTAATTAAAATGTATGTATATATATATGATATGATGGAATTGCAATACAAAAATGTTGATAAGATGAGTGGAATATTGCTTTTCAAAGTAAAGCACTAAAGAAGAGCATCAGATTCTCACAGCTATATTCTCATTCATGTACTAATGTGGGACACGAATAAAAATGAATATCAATGTGCGCAATCTTTTTTAACCATTTTCTTTTTGAAAGATAGAGAACAATCAACAAAGAACTAGAAACTCCAGAACCATCAGCAACTAACAAGTGATTAATCCAAGCAGGAGCTAGCAAGCTCATAGAAAATCAAGAAGAATAGGCTATCACAAATCATTATTGGCCAAAGCATAAGCGAAATTCCAACGGCACTTGACCTTGTGAAAGGGGCTAGACTCCCACAATATGATAAACCAATGTTTGAATCTCGACTATGAGAGTTGCTTACGTTAAAATCCGACACGCCTCGAATATGATTACATTTAGTGATGAAACCTACGGAAAAAGGAAACATCAACACAATGATTTGCTTCACGATAATAACGACAAATTTTTACTTCTCAATCCATATGTATAAACCTACGGAAATAGGAAACATCAACACAATGATTTGCTTCACAATAATAATGACAAATTTTTACTTCTCAATCCATATGTAAAAACCTTCGAATCTTTAACACCAACCGAAGACTTCAAATCTTTTTTAAATAAATCGTCCTTGAATTAATTTGTTCTTTCTTAGCTATAACACCTAGTCAACATCTAAGTCAGAGAACCCCTGCCCACTATAAAACAAGTGAAAGACACAAATGTGGTACCATAAAGTGTGTTGGCTAAACTTAACTCAAAACCTACTTAATCCTAATTAACCACCCTAATTACTAATCCTTCCGTCCGAAATTATAAATCGTTTTGATAAAAAAAGTTGTCTCAAATTATAAGTTAATATTTATTACTTTATCTTCTTTCAATTCTTTTATTTATCTTTCTCATATCATTAATGAAGGATAATTTTATAAAATTACTTATAATTTCGTTTTCTTATACTACAAAATTAATTACGTTTATTAATTTGCTTGAAATGTTCAAAACAACTAATAACTTTGGAGGAGGAAGTACCGCACAAACCAAGTAAATGAACAATAAATCAAGCTAAATGAAGGAGATAACTCTTATTTCTAAGAGTTACGGGTGGTTAGTGATCTCCCAATTACTAGAAATGTCTAAATGAAACTTGATACCTCAAGATTTTGTATGTATATGTGTATAATTTTGTATGTCTATGTGTTTTTAAAATCTCGTGGGAAACAAGTTGCTAATAACAGTGGTGTCCAAAAGTTGAGAAACTTTTCTTCAACTCCAAATAATATCCTTTTTAAACCATGCTTATTTATTGAAACGTTTAAAACAACTTCACCACACACATACATGACATGATACAATGATTTCTCAAGCTGCACGATCGTAAACACCTCAACACAGACATGCATTGTGTTGATTCAAACAGCATGGTCATCAGTCATGCATATAATTAGGGCAACTGTGCTTTGATGTGCTTCAACAATTTCATTTTTGTGGTCGTGTAGAAACTAGGAAGGCCTGCATGATCTTGCATCTTCAACGGAGATACTCTAAAATCCATTACAGCTCCAAAAATTCCTCTATTTAATTCTTTTCTTCAATTTCATATTTTTTGCACGATATAAAGTAATTTAAAGACTAGAAATGCCACCAATATTATCATTTAAAATGAGTTTATAAATAATCTCTTCGAGTTTAACGTCATTCCACTTCTAAATTCAAAAGTAATCCCATGAGTTTTTAAATTTTTTGAAATTTTCTCCACCACTAAATTTTGGTCTTATTTTGAATGATGTGTTAGGCTGAATAATGAATCCACAAATCATTAAATTATCAATAACATTTTTTATAGGTAATTATAAACTTCCTAGTTTTCTGTAAATCAAAGTAAAATTCCTTAGACACAAAAAAAAGTTATATTCGTTAAGAATATGTGAATCATAACGAAAATCTTTGAAGACATCGAGGTGGAAGATGAGAAACGGGAAATATGAGATTATGTTTGGTCAAGTAGTCTGGCGGTTAGAGCTCACACAATTTACTTGTAGAGAAGTGGAATGTCCGAGTTTCGAACCCCGACCCCTGTATATAATGTTAGGAAACATGGCATCCATGGATGAAGGAGAGAAAAGTTTTGAAAGTGTATTATTGACATTAAAGAGTAATGTTACAAATGATTGAATTAACCCACTAATGAGGTGGTTACAACTATATATACTACAATCTACTTAGACTAATATGAAACTAAACAAACCCACATGAATTGTTTAATTGATTTTTACTTCATACGCCACTGGTATTAATCGAAATTAACATACTATATTAAAAGAGTTAAAAGAAATTGAAATCATTTACGTTTATTGATCTCTACATTAAAATCCATGTAATAAGATACTCATTCGTACCACCTTTTCACTTGTAAAACATTTAAAACATAAATGACCAACCTAAAATATAAAATAAACATAGGAGACAAAAAATGCAATCCTATATATTGCTATCTAAAATTTAATTTTAATATTCATATTCTATATCTTTAAATAAAATATGAGGAGATGCAACAAGTGGGGAGAAATTCTAACACATGTCTATTTCTATGTTTTTTTTAAACTCAATGTCTTTTTACTTAGATGTATGATGGAGTGATATGAGACGGGTAAAAAGGACTTGTCCTTAGTCTTCATTGATTTATAGAATGTGTATGATGGAGTGCATAGATAGATTTTGTGGAAAGTCCTAGAGAAGAAAGGAGTTAGGATTACTTATATTCGAGCTATCGAGGGTATGTATGAGGAGGCTTCAACTTGTGTGAGGACGCACGATGGGGAACGATTTTTCCGTAACAATATGATTGCATCAAGGATGAACCTTAAGTCCATATCTTTTTACCTTAGTTTTGGATGTACTCAAAGAACACATCCAAGAGCTAGCCCCGAGATGTATGCTTTTTGCAGGTGATGTGGTCCTGCTTGGAGAGTCGAGGAAGGAATTGAATAGGAGGTTGGAGACAAGCCTCACAAACGTACAACTTCTGCCTAAGTAAAAGCAAGACAAAATATATGAAATGTAATTTTAGCATAAGAGAGTAGCTCTACCTTTGAGGTGAAGGTCAGAGATCATATCATACTACAAATTACAGTTTAAATATTTTGGGTATATAATACAAAATGACGGAGAAATAGAAGCTGATGTAAATCATCAAATTCAATGAGTGGTTGAAATGGAGAAGCCTCGTGTGTTTTATGGGATACGAAAGTACCACTCAATTTGAAGAGAAAATTTTATCGGACAACAGTAAGACCAATGATTTTGTATTGAACAAAGTGTGGGTAGTGAAGAACCAACATGAGAATAAAATAAGTTAAACAGAGATGGTAAAAATATGTGGTTTGAAGGAGAGAAGACTTATGAATTATGTTTAAATGAAGTATAGTGAAATAGTTAAACCACTAGCAGTAGATGACAACCTATAAAAACTATTAAAAAAAACTAAATGAAAAAATTTGAAAATTAATGAGTTGAACCGAAATATGATTATGATAGAATATAACGTAATTTGACCATGTCACCGACCTCATCGTTTAGTTCGGTATTTAACCCATAAACCAACTAATCGGGGTTCAATCGCATCGTTCACATGCGAGATCCGTCTAAAATTTAAAAATAAAAAAAAAGAACATGAGACCTAAGAGGGAGTGTACTCCATGTTATGCAAGATTGCTGCGGTGTATATGAAACGAAAGAGCAACAATATTTGGGAGAACACTTGCAAGCAATAATGTTTCTCCTATATGCATGCAAAGGTTCGTACATGAGTTGATGTGAGTTTTTGACCTCGACATAGGCACATAGCAGTGTAGGTTCAATCAAACTAAGATAGCGCCTCAAATAATGGTGATTTATGAAGCAGCCCAAATGGCATTACATATAGTAAGAGATAATGAAACAATCCTTCTTTGTGACATTTACATGTTTTTTTTTAAAATGAATTTAGCGTGTTTTGATATCAAAATTCTCATTCTTTAACGTTTTATTTCTCTACTTGTGAAATTTAGGTTTTCTCGTATCTGGATCAGACCAATCTCTGCAGAGCTGCTAGAGTTTGTAAGCAGTGGCGAACTGTTAGTACTCATGAAGATTTCTGGATGAGTTTGAATTTTGAGAATCGGAACATATCTGAAGAACAATGTGAGCTTGAATATATGTTGTATTATTTATAAAAGTTTTTAGTTTTATGTTTTTGCAGTAAACCTTTTAACAAGTAAATGTGTATGTGTAATTACAGTCGCGGACATGTGTAGGCGTTATCCGAATGCTACAACATTGAGCATATCAGGACCTGTTATTTATTTGCTGGTCATGAAGGCAATCTCTTTGTTAAGGTCGGTATTTTGTTTTACATTGCACTGAATCAAGCAATGTTGGATTCCAATTGATTTATTTCATTATTTTCAGGAAGCTCGAGGTTTTAACATTAGGAAGAGGACATATAGGGGATGCTTTTTTTCTTGGTCTACCTGATTGTTCAATGTTGAGAGAATTGTATATCGACGATTCTACACTTGGAAATAGTATTCAGGAGATATCTGTTGTTCATGAGAGATTGCGTCATCTTGAATTAACAAAATGTCGCGTCACGCGAATACAAGTCAGGTGAATATGCCTCAAAGTTTGACCGACGCTTAATTGACTCCGATGATAAAATCAAAAGTGATGGTTTATTCATTTTTCAGGTGCCCACAACTTAAAAACTATGTCTTTGAAGAGCAGTAACATGGCACAGGTTGTACTTGATTGCCCTCTTATACATGAACTTGATATTGGTTCTTGCAACAAACTTCCTGATGCTGTTATTCGTGCTGCTGCAACTTCATGCCCTCGACTGGTGAAGCTGGACATGTGTAACTGTTCTTGTGTCAGCGATGAAACCCTGCGTGAAATAGCGCAGCATTGTCCTAATCTTGGTTTTCTTGATGCATCATACTGCCCAAGCATATCTTTGGAGGTATGCTTCGAACTGTATACTTACTATTCGCATATGCAAGATTGTATTTTGAACTAAAGTATTTGGCTTTGTCAAACTTGGTCACTCTTCTCTTTTAAGTCAGTTCGAATGACAATGGTGACAATTCTAAGGCTTCATAGCTGCGAGGGCATCACTTCTGCATCAATGGCTGCAATAGCTCATAGCTCTACGTTGGAGGTATTTTATCTGTCCCAGATATTGATATTAATTACGTGTCTGAATTCGTGAGTAATAGTAGTAAGACATTTTATCACCGCCAATGCAGGTTTTGGAACTCCGCAGTTGCAGTCTATTGACTTCGGTCTCGTTGGATCTTCCACGTTTGAAGAATATTACATTGGCGTACTGTCGCAAGTATGTTTCTGCTTCATTTTCTCTTTCCCCTGAAAAGCACTACAATTCTATTATTGATCTGTCTCTCTCTATTGCTTTTCACTTTCTGTTTAAGTCAATAGCAAATCCTTTCTTCTATACAAGTGTCTAACTGCTCTGTACTTTACCGGATCAATATCACTTCAAATTCACTTCAAGTATGTGTTATACTTATGTCTTGTTTCATTCCCCATTCTCATATATTCTACAGTATAGCCCTCAATGATGAGCTTTTTGGTTATGCAGAAATTAGCACTGCAAAAGCAGGAAAGCTTAACTTCATTAGCATTGCAATGCCAATCTTTACAAGAAGTAGATCTCTCTGAGTGTGAATCTTTGACAAATTCTATATGTGACGTTTTTAGTGACGGTGGAGGATGTCCTATGTTGAAATCACTAATTCTTGATGATTGTGAGGTACATGAAAAAATATTTCTTTTGAATTTCTGGATTTTTTCCAAAATTTGATTATCCATGAGCTATGTTAGTATAGTAGTATATTCTGACAATTCAAATAAGCGTTTTCCTACTCTTGGTCCCTTTTACACAATTCTAATTGTTTTTTATATAATCAACTAATCCAGCTGTACCATAACTTATAGATTGAAGTTTTGCGCGTGATTTCCATAATACTAATGTACTTTTTTTATATGTCATATTGATGAAGTTTCTGAAAGGGTATTCTTGGTATCCTCGCAAAATCAGTTTAAAGAATTACTGAAATTTGTGACTAGTTGAAATAATTGCACGAATCATTATTAGTTGTTACTACCAGTGTTTAGCGGTAGATAATCCTTGGGATAATGTCTCAACTTTTCTTGCTGTTGTATCTGTGACAGATTAGGTTTCTTTTCATTCCTGGATTTTGTTGGTCAAATGATCTATACATGTATGGATGTTAACATTTTTTATCCTGCTTGTTGTTCGCTACATGTAAAGCTTGACTTCAGTTCGCTTCATCAGCACCTCGATAATCAGTCTTTCTCTAGGCGGTTGTCGAGCAATCACTACTCTTGAGCTAACCTGCCCTAATCTTGCGAAGGTCATTTTGGACCGTTGTGATCATTTGGAATATGCATCATTTTGCCCTGTAAGTGATATTGATTTATTAGACAATTTATACTTGATTTTTATGAGATGAGTTTTTTTATTTCTTGCCTTTTTTGTGCACTTCGATTTTTATCAGCTGTAATTTTTTATTTCTTCTTTCCTTTTGAGTTGATCATGTGTTGAACTACGTGAAATAAAAACTACAGAAAAATAGTATAACATCTTTTGCTTGTATTTATTTAGCTATCTGCATGGTTTAAGTAATAGTTTTATACATTTGCAGTCCAAGAGGTTGCTATTATGTTAAGGCTTTGTAATTGGGACCACAGTTATTATCAGTGTATTAAGATACCTTGAAGTCATATCTTGATTTTGAATAAATCATGAATCGTAGTAAATATTCGGATAATATTCGGAAAATAGGTCTTCCGATTCATGATTTGAATCTCGATCTGAAAGCTAAGCAACTCCCTTTTTTCATCTACTTCTCAGGTTGCTCTTCGATCTCTCAATTTAGGAATATGCCCAAAATTAAACATACTCTGCATTGAAGCAACGTTAATGGTCTCCATTGAGTTGAAAGGATGTGGCGGACTGTCTGAAGCATCCCTTAATTGTCCTCTCTTGACATCTCTGGATGCTTCCTTTTGCAGGTGATGCTTTATTTGCTAGTTTCTTGGTTATCCTGCTTGCGTATGGAGTATGGACTGATGTTTGTTGTTTTGAATTATAGTCAACTCAACGATGACTGCTTGTCTGCAACAACCCGTGCCTGTCGACTAATTGAGTCATTAATATTAATGTCATGCCCATCAATTGGGTTAGATGGACTCTGTTCCCTGCAATGGCTCCCAAATTTAGCTATGCTTGATTTATCATACACTTTCTTGGTGACTCTGCAGCCTGTTTTTGACTCTTGTAAACAACTAAAGGTAAAAAACGTCATCTTTTAGTTCACATGTTTTTACTGTCTAGCATATTACAGATTGTATAATAGTAGCGGAGAACCTCCTCCCCCCCTCGAAACAAATCTCCAGAAGTGGTGGTTATTTTGTGTAATAAACCTAGCGAAGTTGTGATATTATATTACCGTACAAACACGAGTTGTTCAGAAGAGCTTATTTGTGCCCATCTCATGTTTAAATACTTATATTATTAATGTTTAGATACAGTTGAAATTTGCGTAGCATGTCCATAAGCTGTCTTTAACATAATAAAGATCTAAAATAGCTTCTTGAATAAGAGCTTAAATAAAATGTCTATACAAGTGCACTCGTAGTTCTTTACTTTTCCCATTGTGAAATGTGATTTGGTTCATATTAACAAAAAATGTGTTTATGATGGCACATCTTGGAATAGATGGTTGTCCATCTGTTGAAGTCTTCATTGATTGTAATTTTTTATTTAATGTTTTTGGATTTTAAAAAAACTTTGATTTGATTTTTCATCGCTTCCTGCTTCTGAAACAATGAAGACACAGAAATTTACTGGAAAATGGTGATGGAAGGGGACTGAAAAGAGAGAGGAAAAGTGGGCAAAACTACTAACATTATTTTGTTTAATGAGTTGCTCATTCCTTGGTCCACAGGTTATGGAATGATGTATACCATTTGTATAATTATTTTCTTTGCCTTTTTCTGACGATGACATTATTGTTTCTTGAAGGTTTTAAAGTTGCAGGCATGCAAATATCTCACCGAATCATCGCTTGAACCTCTTTACAAGGGGGGTGCTTTACCAGCTCTTCAGGAGTTGGATTTGTCTTATGGAACTTTGTGTCAGAAAGCCATAGAAGAGCTTCTTTCTTGCTGCACTCACCTTACACATGTGAATTTGAATGGTTGTGTGAATATGCATGATTTAAACTGGGGGCAAAGTCAAGGGACGTTTCCTGAGTTACCTGGCATAAGCATCCTATCCATCGCAAGTTCCTATGAAAACAGCCATGTGACAAGCGAGCAATCCACCCGATTACTTCAGAATCTCAACTGTGTGGGTTGTCCAAATATTAGGAAAGTTTTCATTCCATCAACAGCACACTGTTCCCATTTATTGTTTTTAAACCTTTCTCGGTCATCTAATTTGAAGGAGGTTGATGTAGCTTGTCTCAATCTATGCTGGCTTAATCTAAGGTATTGTTTGCCTCTCAAATGAATGTAGATTGGTTTCTGTCATCATAACAGATTGTAATGTTTTGACTTATCTCTTCAGCAACTGTTCCTCATTGGAAGTTTTGAAGCTAGAGTGTCCGAGATTAACCAATCTATTCCTTCAGGTTATTATTCTTATCTGCCAATAAACTTATCCATGCATATCATGATTATTGTTTTAGATATACTTTAAAATTTATTGTGGTAATGTTTTTTCATATTTTCTGCATGAAAAATTCTAGCAACACACTATCAGACGCATTCTTTTGTACGCTCTTTGTTATTGGGTGAAATTCATGAGTCCTACCACGTAGGAAATGGTTCCCAGTTCCAACCTAATAGAGATCGAGACTCAACAAGTGTGTAAAGAATGTGTTAAGATTGTATTGCTAGAATGTGTTAAGACTCAACCTGTATGTGGGTGTTGGAAAGAATGTGTTAAGATTGTATCGCTGGAATTGCTTTTACTGCATTACAATTTACAATTGTCATTGGCTATCATTATCGTTTTAGAAAATTATTATTCTTTCGTCTTGGGTTATGCGACTCCTTTCAAGAATGGGCTGCATACATTTTCCTTAAAAACTGTTAGGGTATGGAGTTGACCTCTGTCCTTTACTTGAAATAAATCTGACATTTGATATTCCTCAAATGATTTGAGGAATATTGTTCAATTGTATGACTTAAATTTAGTCATTCTTGCAACCCATCCATTAATTCATTGTTATAGTTATTTGCATGCTCAAGTTGGGACAATTTGAATATTTTAGGCTTGCAATATTGACGAGGAAGCTGTTGAAGCTGCCATATCAAAATGTACTATGTTGAAGACTCTTGATGTTCGCTTTTGTCCTAAGGTGAGAGCAAATGCATGATGCAATGCGTGGTTGCTTGAACGTTTGTTTTTATCATGTTTTTCAATCGTTTGTGATATTCTAGGATGCTTTGTAGATAAGCTCAACAAGCATGGGAAGATTCCGCGCAGCATGCTCTAGTTTGAAGCGTAAATATAGCAGCTTGTCAACTTCATCGGCATGATTTAGGATATTTGAAGTTTTGTGGTGTTTGTTCACTTGGAGAGAACGCATGCCTGACATTAAATCGGGTTATTCCTAATGTATTGTAGATTTTTAACTTTTTATATTTTTGTGTATGTTTGGCTTATAGAAATGAGGTTATCTTCATGCATTGCAACAATAAGTTATTGTTGTTCTACTTGTTGTAAATTTTGCATTTCAATTTGTTGCTGCATATTTTATTTGGAACTGGTCTGAAGAATAGGTGCCTGTTTGATCTTACATTTTACGATGGATGCGGTTTATTTACATTTTTAGTTTGATATTGCCTGTTTCTTTAACATGAATGCATGTTTACAATTCTATTTTGATGAAATTTTCATGTATGCACAAGATCAAATGGAACCATTGTGCATTAACTTATTTGAATCAACATTCGATCTGCCAGTTAATATATTACACCAGGCATCAATTTCAATCTACGTTCATTTGGAATAATCCCTTTTGGGATTGTAGTGGCTCTTGAGTGGGTTAAGATTCTCTCTATTTCTCATATAAATGGAGGACTCTATGAAAGAGATAGACACGATTGAGATATTAGCAGTTTCCATTTTAGCAAGTGAGTCACGCTAATCTCTCGCTTGCGTATGTCTCTTTCTTAAATGAATTTTAAGAAAGGATCTCAAGTCTCAACTCACGATAAGTGTATGTCATATCAAGACATCAAAATGTAATTAATCTCTCAAACTACTGGACTTCTAGTTTGTTGGTAGTACTTAAATTATCACACTATGACCTACCTATTTCATTCCTTAACCATAAACATATAAACAATCCTTAATTTATTTTCAATGTATCTGGTCCGTGAACTATCACTTTCTTTCCTATTTCAAAAATAATTGAGGGACTAACTTGATGAAATAAGTATAATTTACTGACTATTTCTTGGTAGTATATTTTTATAAGTTTGTGGCCAAATAGGAGAAAGAACAATTGTTAAAGGGATCAAATTGAAGATTTTCCTTTTATTTAAAACTCGGTATATGCTATATAGTCTAACAACCGATTAATCTAAAGGATCAATCCTACCGTCCATTAACGGAGGTTTCATTGTATGGACTAGTTCACGGAAATTGACATCAAGATAATTCGAACCTAAGATCTTGAAAGTAACACACTTTAAAGTCTCAAACCTACAAAAGTTCCATCAAGATGCATGCAATGCAAGGTTTTTACATTACAGAGATGCTTTACACTTCAAAACAAGAAAGA
>Ga0315913_1002217_pt1 | contig 22563 bp, 8 predicted proteins | sample MpolsnodulesMG_FD_207736 | JGI IMG/M metagenome (GOLD analysis project Ga0315913, IMG submission 207736) | Medicago polymorpha root nodule microbial communities from Los Angeles, California, United States - small nodules | ecosystem: Host-associated > Plants > Roots > Nodule | place: USA... | reverse complement strand
GCTACTATGCTATGAAAAGGAAAAGCTTTTCCTCTGGGTATTCTCTAGAAAATCATTCCACATGTGTGGCAAGCTATGAAACACGGACACTAACACGACACTGACACCGCTAATAATATGAGAAAAATCATATAATTAAGTATAATTATAGGTGTCGGTGTCGGACATGTGTCCGTGCTTCATAGGTGCCAAGCCAGACCACATAATTAGGCAGTGAAAAGCTTCTATCCTAATTATTTAACTTGTTAAAATAGAACCGCATAATTAAGCATTTATCGTAATTAACATGAACTTGTTAAATAAAAATCATAAACAAACAAACTAATGGGTCAAATCAAAATCATAGATTTTGAAACTTTCTCAAAAAACCCTCCTTTCTAAAATAACAATCCAGAGAACTACTTGCTTTCACAAAAAACTTGGAGAAATCAGAAACACAACAACTATTACCTGCTGCTGCAACTCTGGCGGCGGCGTGAGGATTCGAGTTGTTGAAGGAAGAGATGGATTCAATTCCGAGAGAGATTTAGAGGGAGTTTTTGTAGAATTTTGTAAGATTACCGCTTTCATTTTTTTTTCTTCTATTTTTTAAAACTAATATTTTATTTGACATAAATATTTCAACAAACTTTATATATTATTTGTTCTTATCAACAAAATATTTTATACAAAATATTTTATTTAAGTTTTTAATTTATTTTTAATATTTATTTTAGCATAAATATCTCCACAAACTACTCATTATCTATACTTCTCTACTATATATACTCTCTCCGTCCCTTACTATTTGACACAATTGACCTTATTACGCATGCCAATGTATAATTTTGAGCTTAAATATCTTGAATAATATATTAGAAAAAATTATGAAAATTTAATATTTTGAAAATATTCATCGAGACAAATCCAACGACATCTTATATGATATTATTTATCTTTGTATATTAGTAGAAAAATATGGTCAAAGTAAGTTAGGTCAAAATTACACATTTTTAAATGGGTCATCTATTGCGGGACAGAGAGAGTAATATATAAAGACAATAGGGGTTTTGAGAAGATGTTGGGAATGACTTTTTTATTATTCCAATTATACCCACAAAAAAATTATATGATGTTTGTTTTTTTTTTAAAGAAAGATTATATTGATGTTATATTATTAATTAAACTAATGCAAATTTTTTTGGATTTTTCTGTTAATATGAAATTTTTTAAAAATAATTAAAAATGGGTCTAAACGATGAAATTTTGGATTTTGAGGGGCGGACTCTCGTAAGAAGTTCCTTCTAAAGGAGTCCTTGATTTTTTTTCTTTCTGATTTTCTGGGAAAGTTTTGGAGCAATCCGATCAAATAACCCGAAAACCAGATTTTTGACTAAAAACAGATAACAATGACCCAAAAGAGAAGGATGAGAGTTAGGAAAATTAATATTGTCCATAAAATAACTATATATGTTACAAACATGTTTAGAATTCTGATACAGTTTAGATTATATAATCTGAATTGTTTTTCCTTTGAAAAGGGTGTTTAGGGGGTATTTGGATTATATAATCCGGAAAAAAAATCAAGAAACGCGCCTTGTTTTTTGAAGTTTTCGGATTATAAAATCCGAATTGGTGAAGAACTCATTTTTTTCACCCTATAACAAAGGAAAACTCAGTTCGGATTTTAAAATCCGAAAATCACAAAGGAATTTTTGAAAAAATCACAGGGCGAGTGAGAATGACCGGAAAAAGTAATAGTTAAAATGGTGAGTAGAATGTTAGCAGCCATGACAAACCGAAGGTAATCAATCATACTTGGACTGAGAATTGCCAAAAGAAAGCAATATAAATGTCAGCTTACGGTTGAAGGTTTCAATGTCATTGCCTTGTTTAATTCCATATAAAGACTTTAACATGTTGATAAACTGATTTTAGCTTGCTTAATTAAATAAGCTCTCCAAAATAGGTTAAGAACAAGGACTTAATTAAACTTAAAGAATAACTTATTGAAAGCGTTTTATTCAATTGTTTACCCAAACACGCCTTTATTCTAAAAGGACCAAGTTCATATACATAACTACTTTCAATAGAAACAGTACATGACATGAAAACTGAAGGTAGCCCACATCCAAGATTCTAAGGTTAAACAAACATCAATGATCTTTACAAACAATCAGTCATGTATAACACATATACTAAAGCAGGATGCAACAGAAAATTTGAACAAAGTCGGATCCTTAAGTTGGTTAGACGAATGCTGGTCCTGCAGGGTTAGCGAATTTTTTTTTGCAAGAACCATGGTTGTTTCTCTGACAGTATACAGGTAGATTCTTTCAAAATGTGTTTGAAGATACATTAAGCATGCTTGAACATCTTCATGCTGAGCCAATGGAAGTACACAGCAACCACAATTATAGGCAGAGTCAACGGCACTAAGCAGCAATAGTACCTATGAAATGAATACAAGTTAGGAAAATAAGGAGGGTTCCTTCCTTTTATGGGAGAGGTACGAGTAATAGCAATGTTAATGTTGATGATGATAACATTTACAGAAGAAATAACAATAATAAAGTATAGTTCCTGAAATGATTTTCATTGCCATATCATTCATCACTTGCATAAAGTTTAATTTTCATTTTCCCATAGTCCAAACTCCAAAAGGGGAAGACTGCTGATAGCAGGCTATGTGAAAAAGCGGTTAACTAACACCAGTTACCAGCACAATGATGCCAATCACATAAATTAACGGTTTGTTCAAATTTCGCTATGCTACATAGCGCTGGTATTAAATAGCATATCGTAGAACAATAATGATAAATTCAAATTCTACTACGCTTTAGCGCTGATTTAGCCGTTATTTGACAACATTGCACCAGCACTTGGCAAATTGCACCCCTAGCATTGAAAGGTGGACTTATGTGTGGACTCCAAATGATAACTTCACTACACTGAATGTTGATAACAAAAGTCCCCTTTGTAATCACATATATGAGCCTATTCGAGACATCGAAATCCTTTTAAAGAGGTGATTGGGGATGTAAAAATTTAACTGACTTAGCTAGCTAGGGTTCGAAGTATATTGACAAATGAGACAACTTGAACCATTCACTTCATGGAATGGAAAGTTTCATAGCTGCTCATAGGTATAAGAGCTAACAACTATTGCGGAAAATAGAGGTCTGTTCAAATTCCACTATGTTATAGGGATATTGCTCCACTGTTCAACAACACATTGTACTAAATAGTGTATCAAATAACAATTTGTTCAAACTCTGCTACACTAAAATGTTGCTAAGACAACATTGTTTCTTCAGCATTTGCATAACAGTCGAAGTATTTTCTCACTATTTGGTTAGGCTATCCGGTTCAAACAACATGACAACATCCTATCATAAATCATATTCACTAACAAACCATTTAAATCCATGTCCTTCTTCATAGTTTAGCTTATCCTCAAATAAAAAATAGTACTTTCATTTTTCTCCCTACCACCAAAGCTGTATAAAACAAAAAGAATCACCTAACATAATAATTTGACACCATTTTCCTTCAAAAATAATAATAATAATAATTTGACACCACATTGGTTATAATTTATAAACTATTACCCAATAAGACAACACTATAACATGTTCAGGTTGTAAAATAGACAAAACAAACAAACAAACATATAATGCAATTTCAGAGTAAATCAACATTTAGGTTCTCGAAATTGTAATGATCAAGCAATTTAGTCCGTCAAATTTACGAAATAATAAATTATCCCTTACATTGAAGAAGGTCAATCAATTTAGTCCCTCCATCAAAACCAATGAAGACCTACGTATTAACTTAAATAGTCTCTTGTTCCATCAAGACAAACACAGAACATTTAAAATCTTGGTGTTAAATTTGACGAAACGACCAAACTTACCGACATTATTCAATTTAAGGGACTAAATTGCTATTTCATAAATTTGAGGAATAAACCCAAAATCCTAAACCCTTACAATTTGATACGTTCTCCCAAAAAATCTCACAAAACTTATATCACTAAATAAACTCATAAGTTTTCAAAGATGAGTTATGACAACAATTTAACTTCATTTTATCTTTTGCTATAGAAATAGCGTATATACATAATCTGCAAATAAGAAAGAATAGAATAGAAAAGTCCGTTACCAGTCATTTTGGAAGGAAGAGGTGAAAGGGTTATTGGAAGGAGGAAGAAGCTTTGAAAAGAGAGCAAGAAAGAAGTAACCAACAAAGAGAATAGATCCAATTGATACCAATAACCATCCCCATAATTTTGATGCCATTGGATTGACACTGAAGCATAAGGAACAATGGAGAAAACCCAGAAGGGAAAAAATGTCAGGAATTAGAAAAAGTTGCAAAATTCATCATGAATTTTCATTTCAATGGAACCTAGAGAGAGAGAGAGGAACAATTACAGACCTCAAACGTCGGTCTATGGCGGCCAACAATTCAAATGGCGGCTCTGCTATCTCGAGGGCTGAACTGGAGGTGGTGGGCAATACCGGTGCGGCAGTTTGGCCTAAAGGCACCTGCCTTTCCCGCAACAAAACGAGGGTGATTGCTCAACCCCGGAAATGGTAAGCTTATTTCTGTCTTTTTCTTCGATCAACGATAAATACTAACATTTCAAATATAAACCAACTCTTCTTTAAAATAATATTAATTACATACAAATTTAATATTACTATCAATTTACTTATCTTTATGAAAAAAAAATTCTTATACGTTTTTAGGGGATATACTGTTGATCTATATGTATCCCAATGATCCGTTTATCGAATCGTTGAAATTATAGAACTCTTTTCTCGTTTATCTCCAAGCTCTCTTGTTTTATTCATACCTAATTTCACATTTCCATGTTATTAACAGGGAATCAAATTTTTAGATTACAAATAGTTATAAATGGTTAATTTTGGAAAAAAGGGTCTTATATTTAAGAACGTAGTATGTAATAAGAGTTACAAATTTGAAGGACTTTTGAGAAATATGAAAAAGAACATATAAAATAATTACCTAAATTGAGAATGATCTAATTCCTTCATAGATCTAAAGATTGAAACCAGTTAAAATGACTCAATCTATTTTCTTCAATGTTTGAGTTCAAACAAAACAAAATCAAACCAATTAGACTCGTCTCTATTGATTAAAATATTGATTTCATCATCAAAATAGGACACTCGACATTCAAATCAAACAATTATATTTTATTATTATTTCTTTTGTTTCATATTATATTTGTAGTGACTATTTGGATTTCTGTTCTTCCACCAGCACAGAACACTCGCGCCCTGCAGCCATTTCGAAAATGCCATGTGCTAGTTAAGAAACGCAAGTGTTAAACTCTGCGTTGCTTAACTCACGCTACGTGTTGTCTTAAATAAGGCAGAACACCTCATTTCCTCATTTCTCATCTAAAATCTCAAATCACTCAAAAACCTCTCTCAAATCTACCATAAATGTGGTAAAAAAACGTGTAAAAGTGGTTAAAAACGTGGAAATTGAATGTTGAAAACCTGACCAAAGTGAAAAAAACGTCTATTCTTCAGTTCTGACCACCTGCCAACTTGCATGAGTTAACTCACGCAAAGGCTCAGTGGTGCGTGACTTAAGTCACGCAGAGATTATAAGGTGCGTGAGTTAAGTCACGTTGCAGGGTGCGAGTGTTTTGTGCAAGAGGAAGAGCAGAAATCAACTATTTGTGGGTTGGATTGGGTCGGTTTTGGCCAACCCTGTTTTTTGATCCAATCAAACTTAACTAGGTCGAGTTGAGTAAAAAAATAGTACTTTTATTGTGAAATTCGAAGCAACTCAACCCGATGATGAATGGGTTTGGTTAATAGGTCACTGAACATAATTTTTTTGAAAAATTAAAAAAAAAAACATGTATAATTAAATTAGATTTTGTTAAAAAAATAATATTTGAACTATATTTTATTATTTAAAATATTAACAATTAGATTTACTTAAAGTATTTTAATGTTAACACATTGAAATCTTAAATACATTACCCAAACCAAAACATTTTAGGTTTGAGCAAATTGGTTTAAATTAAGCTCGAACTTGAATGACTTTGAGTAAAAGACATATTAGGTTGAACCGTCAGGTTCCCAGAATATCTAAAAATATATTTTTTTTCTTTTTATTTTAACTTATATGTTTGATTCTCCACCTCTTCACATATAATGTGTGTGAATCTAAACACCATGTTTTAAAAGATCAAATATTATATTTAATCCAATCTAATGTTATTATTCTTGGACGGTTTTAAGGTATCAATAGTATTTAAACTAAAATCTACTTTATTATGTAGATCTCTCAACTATTTGCAAAATTTATACAGGTCTATAAACTAAGTAAATATGTGATTGAGTCAGTAAATTTGTCAAAATTACACTGATCTCCCCTTTGTTAACTACGTTAACCATATTTAATGACGCATACATTTTTATTTTCTCTTATTTGCCTCAAAAAATGGAACTCATGCATGCCCTATAGTGTTTCTTTCTCACCAAAATTACCACCTCCGATAAAATGAAGCATGAGTCAAAAAACCAAAAATATGAAACATCGTATCTTTCTTCCTCTTGCTGACTTATTTTTCTCAACAATTACCTGGTTTCAAATTTTTAATAGCTGCTGTTATGGGATAACAAACAGATCTTGTATTGCTATCAGGGTCGTCCTTATAAAACTGGAGGCTTGGCTCTCGTAATAAAAATAGGCCCTGATAAAGAAAAACGCACAATTTTTTTAAAAGATTAATCTTCTATTTAAATTGAAAATAACACTCGTATACAGGTTATTAGCCACCGAAATCAAAATTAGCAATTATTTTTACTAAAGACGTGCTTTTTTAACTTAGAAATAGAAACATGAAACCTGATTTTTTATTTAGAAATTGAAACATGAAACATGTTTATTTTTCTTTTTGAGTGGGGGTGGGGATATTGAGAAATAATTTTTTTCTTGAGGCCCATCACTTTAGGAGGCCCAACTCAATTGATCTCTTTGCACTCTCCAAAGAACAAAGAACGGCTCTGATTGCTATTATGTGCCAAATAAATGAATTATGTCTGCTTCCATGTGTGAAGAAAATCGTAATATTTAAAGACCATGTTATTATGGTGTTATATATCAAAAACCATATAACACTATATTTATGGAACTAATCAAACCATAAAAGTATTATGATATCAACTTTATTTTGTTGACAAATCAAGTTTAAGTACATCTTTCAGGAATTAACTGATGTTTATAGCATAACCGCATGGGCAATAACCAAACATAGATTTTTAATATTGACTCTATTGAACCTCATCCAGCTTCTGAATGCTGCCAAACAACTCCTAAATTACAAATTCCTCATTTGTTCTATTTTAGACATAACATAAACTCTTCATTTACAACAAGGTATGAATTATCGATTTTTAATGCTATACTCATATCACATCCCATTATACATGTATATACAAAAAGATTATACATAGAGAGAGGGAGAGACAGTTATTTATGTTCTAGATCTTTTAGTTGCTTTTTTAAGAGAGCGTGCTCATACCGCATTCTTTCAAGCCTAGTCTCAACCATGTACATCTCATCTTTAAGGTGATGAACTCTTTTCTCCAGCCACGCTATGTCCGAAGGACTTCTGGTCACTCCACTGTCCATCCTATTCATAAAGTCTACAGGAGGGTTCATATGTATATGTTGAGGTCTGGCCAAGAGCACCAGTATGCTAAACTGCTGCAACAGAATGAAATCAAGTGTTAGTCATAAATGGTGGAAGTAGTAGATTTGCAAATCGTAACAATACTTAAAATAGACCATTATAGAATGGCACTGAAATTCAAATCATGATGATTTCGAAGAATAAAGCAGAACTGGTAACCAAGCAAGCATTTAAAGTCAAACAAGATTACAAGATGTATCAAGCTGAAACAGATAAAACCAGGGAATTGAGGGTGATTTTCTTAGTCCTGACTAATATTAAAAGGCGGCGTAGGGCACGGAGCATCTAGAAAGGGTAGATGTGTGAACGAGAATCCCACTTCGAACCCATGACCTCCAAATCACAAGGCAGCAATTGTATTGTTGCGCCAAGGCTCGCCCTCTAATCATTATTTGAACAGATAAAATACCAAATTTAGATTCTTCATTTTTTTTTCCTTTTATCATCTGAAAAATGAGGTGCTCTAATAAAATTGGGTTTTCAGAAAGAAGGAAACCAACACAGATGCACAATAACTTGAACAGTAATGATAGCACCTTGATGCCAGTAATTGCAACAATTTAATTTTGGTACCAAATAAATAAGTGCCACTAGTCTCAAGTTCTTGACATAACTTCATTGACTAATCCACAAAGCAAAAGAAGGCATAAATCTAAACTTTTTGTTTAAAGTACACACCTGCATGAAGAAAATCAGAGCAAAAATGGTAACAAGGAGCAGCGAAAGATTGCTCTGACTTTTCAAAGATGATCTAATCTTTGTCGCAAACTCTTTGAACAAAGATGGAACAGACGACGACGTGTCAATGAAATTATCTTGCAATTGAGCACTAACACTGTGAATAGCATTGATGGCATCGGATGTAGTTTGCCTCCCTGTAGGATTAGTTTGATCATGTGATCCTTCTGAAGTTTCTCCCGTCTTTGCTTCTCTATCAAAATTCATTTTGCCATTTTTAACTACAGCAGCAATGGAACCACTTTCTGCCTCATTAAAAGCAAATTATAAATCTTCAAAAAATAGGACGTTTCAATAGACACTAGTCTTATATGAAAAAAGACACTTCAAAATTTAAGAAAATATATAGCCATACCTTGTTTTACAAGGTTCTTCTCTTGCAAGAACTCATGTGCCTGAAAGGAATATAGATACATTCTTAAACAGACATTTAAAACATGGAACAGCAGCAAAACTAAAGATGTAAAATGCAAAAAAAATAAGAATACCATGTTTATCCACAATGCATAAGCGTCTTTACATTCGTCAATTGTTGACTGTACTATTTTTCCTGTGATTGTCCACCCACTTGGAATCAATAGAAGTTCAAATTCATTGCAAAACGAAAACAACAACAATAATCAAGCCTTATCCCCCCAGGGGCACTAGTTAATCTAAATTTTGCATTGAAAAGAGCATTTTTTTTTTATATTTTTAAGAGTTTGACTACACATGTTCAAGATGTTTTTACTATATGTGTTTCCTTAACTAGTGCACTAAGGGAACTTGTTAGCATTTTCCATAAACTAATTCTGATAGATAATCTAAAGTTATGTTTGGCCAAGCCATCTTTTAGCTTATCTTCTCCTTTTGAGAAGCGAAGCCAAACAGATTTTCATCAAAGATCTTCATATGTATCTTTTTTATGAAGAGTAAAACCTAAAAATGAAGAGCTTCTCGAAAAGCCAACCAGACGACCTTATGAAAAATCATGTGACCTTTATACAGGAGGTCTCCCTTCAAATCCCAAGTCCTATACTTTTTGCGTTTTTCCCCTTCTGTTTTTTCAATCTTGTAGCGAATGTTTAAGCGGTGACTGAGCATTCATTACAACAAGTTTTTCCAACATATATTCTCATTCATTACAATCACGAATCACCTACACATGTGATTGATACAAGCTTGCCTACCCCAATACTAACATACACCAAATGCTTCCTACTATAAACGCCCACAAGCTGAGGCAATTAAGAGATGCTTTTCTCATACTTCTAGATCTTTTCTTGGAAACGACAAGGCCATGCTTTGACCTGACCAAAATACACTACCATGAACATACTGAAGACTTGTTGGGAAAAAAACTCAAGTCCAATATTGGAAAGATAGGACTCTAGATAAGAGTTTATAAGGAGGAGGCACTCCTCACTTTATAAGCCGATTTTGTAAGGATGAGTTAGCCCAATTTCAACAAAACTAAAAGAAACCCACCCCAAAATGTTGATAGAAATGCTCCGTACAATAATTTAAATGATTACATACAAGATATTATTTACAATGAAAACCAATCGAATAATAGTATTTCAGAATGTATTATAAAAAATCATACCTCTAAATATAGTTTTCTTAGAAAATGCCACATTCACATATACTCGTAAGATACAGCGTTCTTTTGATTCATCCTTGTCTCTCTCTACATTCCACAGCCCCTGGGAATTAAAAAAGATACCAGTCACTTTTCAAAAAAAATAAGATACCAGTCATAAGTAAAAAGGACAACTCGTTGGATAGAGAAAGACGAAGTTACTAACTGTTCAATAAACAAAAAAAAGCACAATTACAACCCAACTGTCCCAAACTTTGCCGATTAAAATATTGGCCTTCTCTCCGGAAATCAAAACACACCGTTTGTTGCTAGTTTGATCTAGTAAAGTGGGGACAAAGGCATGTTGATGTCCAGGGTACACAATAAAATGCATGAGATGACAGTGGAATATACATTAATTCCAAGTCCCAGTGCTTTCCACCATTACTTAAACTCATTCTTTTATTTTAACTTAGTAAAATTGATTTTTGTTAAATTGAATCTGAAGTGAAGTAATTTCAGTTAAAATTTACAATCTAATGCAAAAGCTACATTCATCACTTCCACTCAAACTTGCTTTTGAAAACAAACGTAATTTTTAACATCCAAACGTCATATTTTATCCAAAACCTTGTTTACCTCCTTCAACCCCATTTTTGAAGTCCACCACCATTTTTCCAGACATGCTATAAACGTTCGTAACCTAATTCCTAGTCATTTATGTTAAAAAAATGACAACATTCACCTAGCTTTACTGTTTGTGTACCGCAGTCATCATTAACAGAAAATGTGCAAATTGTTTTCCAAGTGCACTACAGTGTTTGTTGAAATGCCTTATTCAAGCTAGCTCATAAGTTCACTCAAGGCTGTCATTTCAACTTTTCTTTTTTATTCGAGTGTTTGTAGAAAAGTATATTCAATCTGGCTCATAGAATTGTTTGCTGATGTTCCCTTGCTTTTATGTTTCAACTGTAATACCAGCCTCTCTGTTCAGGTCATGGGATGGGCAAGACTTCAGTTAAACTGAAAGTTATCCTCCGCAGACCCCAAATTGGAGCAGGTTCATGCATTGGGCTGCTTTAAGCTGTTGTACTGATCTAGTCCTTAGTCCTAGTCCTCTTACATTTCTTAACAAACAAATTCAACAGATGGCCTTAAGTTGAAAGTCAATTGGCAATGGATCAAACTTAGAAGTTTGCCAAATTCCTCATTTCATAAATCGAACACCAATAATTATATAGTTTTTACAAAGTTCAGCAACACAGTTAAAACAAGACATCAGGGGCAATCTCATTTTGATAATTGTGTAGAAGTATAGATAAAGAGGGATTGAAGAGTGTTAAAGATGGCAGTAAAAAAAATCACTACAAAAATCTGATACTATCCACCGATAATGAGAGGTGACACTCAAACAAACAAAATGAAAAACTCGATACTTTTAATTTGAAAAAAATTATGATGTTCAAAATTACTAAAAAGCTAGTATTTTATGCCTAATGATTCAATGTCTCAAGAAGTTTTGTACCTCGACAAGAAAATAATCTGCATAAGGTACGTCACTGACTTCTTGTGATGTCTGTATAACCAAATGACTGGATGAAGTAACAAATACATGTCAATATAATACAACTTTTTAAAACTTCATATATTCCATGTATTCAGTGCAATAACTTCATTCCTAAAAATAAAGAAAAACATAAAAAAAGAAGAATATGAATTGATGTAAAAGATTGCACTGATAATCGAAAGTCAGCAATAACCTGTTCCTATAAACTCGATATTTCTGAACCTCATGGCAGCCGCCCGATTTTGCTCCTGAAAAGGAAACATGTTGAAAGGAAGATAGGAACAGCTCCTCAAACATTTTCAAAATTCCTTGAAACTATCATATAAAGATTATTAAATATTGATGCCTAAAATATGACATGGGGAAATGGCCCCATATTGTTTATAGACTTGCCTGTCTTACACATATAGCTTCATTCAACTAGTTAACTAGAACACCCACTCACTTTTATCAGCCACATTTTTGCATTGTTTTATAAGAAGTGAGTACTTGTAGAGCTTTTGCTTCTAACAATTTTTTTCTCTATACTGTTGCATTTAGTTAACATAATGTTAAAAATTTACTTCAGACTTTAGATATTTGAAGCATAATCCATTTACAATTCTATGAAGACGGTGTTGACGGCCATGATCCCATTAAAAGTTCTAAATTAGTTTAAAATATAGCCATTTAATTTGTTCCCTTAAAATTTAAACTTCACTATTTAATATTCAAAAACAAGTAAAATTATAAAGGGAGAACAAAGCTAAAATTAAGCTCAGGAAAGAACAAGAAATTATAGTGTACATGAGATATAAAGCAGCAGACACATACCAAGATAAATTTTTATTGGATGTTGAAATGACAGTTCACGAGCATACCCAAATTTCTCTTGAGGATGCCATGAAGCACACTTGAAGTCTGAAATAAAAAATAAAGATAAAATCATCCTCACCAAAACAACAAAGCATGGGAAAAGACTTCAGTTATCACTATTAATTCCTAGGAAATATATTAGATGACAGCGAGGAAAGCAAACAAGACTAGAAAATGAAAATGGAAATTAAAATGTATAGGTTTAAGAGTTTCATGCAGGCTACCTTTATCGCCGCATCTTTTACGATAAGACTCAAGAAAATTTATAGCATCATCCGAGAAAAAGTACCAAAAGAAGTCTTCAACCTTTATCTGCAGTTTGTGAATTAAAAACAGAGAAAAACCTCATAAATTCGAAAATTAATATTATCAAATTTACCAGGAAGTTTAGAAAAATATAATCAGACATAATCATTTCAAATAAGTTAGTACCGGAAATATTGATTCTGCAACACACGTATAAGCTTCTGGGGCTGCATGACAGAAAATAAGTTCAAATCATCAGCAATTCATATCTTTGTCGCACACGAAAGTGGATTGTCGCATATGATGGACATTTACACATGAAGTGTTTCTTGCTTGTACATGCATACAATGCTTCCTATTAGTTTACACAATGCACAAATTCACATAAACAACCAAAGAAGTCCATACATTTCATAATTGAACAATCGGCATTTAAAAAAAGCAGTAATCCATAATCCTAAAGATTAACCCCTACAGATACAAGACTTCTAATCCAAATAAATGGGAAAATCAAGAAATAAGAAGTAATAGTGACCAAGTAATGTTAAACTAATACTTCGAAATACTCTAAGATTAGAAACTGATCCAAAGTGATAAGCTAAGATGCTCTAACATAATATCAAAGATATTAAAATGTATTTTCTTATATTCTCACAGTGCCAAAACCGGCCACACTAAACAATAGAAAGAATCATGGCATAAGGAAATGGCAATTCTTCATTCAATGAAAAATGTGGCATGCTCAAGGGATATTGCAAATAAATACCCCAGCCATTGGTCATATTAGAAATACTGGTTTGAAAAGTTTTGCATATATCATCATCCCTAATTTAATGAAACAAGTTTCGTTTATCGAAGATGAAAGACATATTTGTAAAAAGGTAAGGGAAAAGAGAGATATGTGTTCCTCCTAAGGTGTCATATGGACAAGAAAAAATTATAAATTAAACCTGGACAATAAGTTTCTAATAATATCCATTAACTACATTCTGTTTGGTTTGAGACATCTATTGAACCATCTCTAAACAAAAAATATGAGATCTTTTCCCTCGGATCAATTTTCAAATGACTACAAACTTTCGTGTATAAACATGAACCGAAAATACATACAGGTATAAACTATGTTCCCAAACTCGTGAATCCAAAATATATATACAGGCATAGGTATGTTCCTAAACTCACTTGTCGGAGCATCAATATCCTCCTCATTCCAGTTGCAACCCAATCTAGGGGGATTATTATTATTCAATTCAAACTCAGCAACCTGTTCAGCACTGGATTGCTTCTCTGGAACAACCATCAATATAGGGTCTTCTCCAGTAATGGATGGAACTCCCACGTCTTTGCAAGTAGAATTACCTTGGCTCCTGACTCACACACATAAATAAAGTGTAAATGAGTCGCACAGAAAATAAAATCTAAAGCAACAGCCTATAATCAAGGACATACAAGTCGGTAGAAAGTGCCTCATTGTCAAGTACATCGGAACTTTTCACATTTTCAATAGTTAAAAACCCATTCTCTTGGCTGCTGGACTCCGATATCGATTCCTGAAGAAAAACAACAATATGAAGGCAGTGGTAAAACTAATCCAATTTTGACCAACTAACTGGGACTTAAGATATTTTTACTGTCAAATAATCCAATGAAACGGGAAAAATAATACTGAGAATAATAGCTAAAATGGAACAATCTTATGTAACACATGATGGGAATGGAAAGACAATCACATGCTCTCAAGAGGAAAAAGAATAATCACTCCTTCAAATGAAAAGAACAGAAGAATCAACATCCAACTTATAAAATCCTGAGAAATTTCTCCAATCACATTCATTCAAAGGAAGAATATAGGCTTAATTGTAGTTTAATATTTAGTTAATGAGAGCTGTAACCAACTCAGAGAATTGGTGTAGGCTAAGCTTGTTAGTGAAGGTTAAGAGTCATCTATAGTACTTAGCTGTTATCTTTTTGTATCACTAACAGTAACAGAATTTATTTTCACTGACTACATAAAACAGATTTAATGTTACTCTCTCTTCCATCTAAAAGCTTATTAAATCCACACCATGGTTGTTAAGCGCGTGCTCTAGATCGTACGATCTCACGCGTTCTTCTCCTTCAACCGTGCCAAAGCGGTGTTAAAATCGTTGGAGAGGGTGGCGCAGCCAACACGCAGAGATAGATTGTAAGATCGTGGGAGCAGTGATCTCTCTTGCACCAGTTTCACGCCTTTTGACCCATACGACCTGTTTGGACTCGGTCCATTGCGAAAACTTTGTTAGCCTGTGGATGTTGAAACGCCAAAACAAGCGAGCGTACATTTCACGCAGTGAATAATAAAAGCTAATTTATTGGTTAAAAAAATAAAATAAAAGCTGATTTATGATTTCGTTGACCCATATGGATGTTGAAAAGTCACGCAATGAGTGTGCCTGCTATCCTTAAAAAAAGAGTGTACCTGCTAATTGCTTGATATTCTTTATTTTATTTTATTTTTTAATGCTAATTTGCCAAGTGTACTTTCTTTTTTGATTGTTTTAGCCTTAATAATTTTTATATTTAATATTTTATTACTTCATAGATATTTTAATAGTTACTTTTCTGACAAATTATTTTAATACTTAATACTATTGGTTATTTATTTAACATGATACTATTTAATAATATAATTCTAAATACTCAGTAATACTAATTATTTTTCTTAATTATAATATAATTTTATTTCTGATAGGATCTTACGATCTTTGTTACGATTTTTCGATACCCAAACGATCTTAGGTGAGATCTCGATTTTGACAACCATGATCCCCACCAAACAAAGGACAAGTATGGCATCCTTCTTCCAATGTCACGTGTTCACAGCAAAACCCATATCCAAAACTGAATTTGCATAAACTCGTCCACAAGTTAAAATAAAAAAAAAAGTTATGAAGAATAGAGGATCATGAGATATCCAACTCAACAAAAAGCACAAGAGCATGTCGCATGGAAAGACTTGTCACAAGGGCGATTGGCTTCATAGCCATGGGGTAGCATTGGCCCCAAATGAAGAATTTTTTTTGAATAATTGGTATAGGTTTATATGTAGCTACCCCATTAATATATTATTTGGCTACTCCAAACAATTTTGTTGGTTTAAAGGGAGATGATATTGCACAAATATTGATAATATATTTAGTTTAGTGTCAATTATGGATAAATTTAAGTTCTTATAACTCCATAAAGCTCAACTTTTATAAATAACTATAGTTAAACTTTTATTTTCTTTGTTGTTGTTTCTTTAAATATAAGTAAACTTTATTGTTTTTATTGATTTAAGTTTAATATATTAATTTTTAAAATATATTTTATGACTTCTTTATATTTGGCTCCCTCGTAAAAATTGTGCGAGCTTCGCCGCTGACTTGTCAACACAAAGATCTTTCAGACCTTTTCCATGCCTGTCGAGGAAATTCTCTTGAAAACCTGAATAATACGAAGGAACCATAAAAGTTTATAGGCCAAAGTAGCTCTCAAGATAATACTCTTTCTTGGAAGTTTGGCATTTTTCTTAAAACAAATACAATGAAGGGAAGCATGCTTACTACACCACCATAAATAAAATCACAAAAATGATAAGAAACAGGGTCGAACTTTGATAACACAACCAAGGTTAGCCAAAGACACAAAAAACCTATTCTAAGTGGGAATTATTAGATGGACTTGAAGTAGTTCAAAATAAATGCGTATCTTATGATTTCTATAAACATGCTGCAGATAGGATAATTTACATGGAGAGTTTTGGTTTTCAATGTCTGTTACCACTTGCCAAATCAGCAGAAATCTTATAAATAGAGAGAGATAACACAGAGACTCTTGGTTACAGTTGCATTTATCTTGAAATTCCTATACTCTAGAGTTGTCTCACTTGCCATCCTTCACAAAAGCCAAATTGGAAAGACTCGTAAATCATACCAGATCCTGGTGTAACTCAATTACTGGACTTCTACATGGCTTCCTCACTAATTCTCAAACCAGATCATTTATCCATCACAGATTACTATAGAGACATTTTATTGGAAATTGTCTATTCTATATTTTAGAATTTCAAAATCTTATCTTTTCAAGACAAAATTTATGTTTTAATTCTATTTTTAACTTCTTAACTTGTAAGGGCACAAGTTAGCATTACCCTATATTTATATACTACAAAATCTTATTGACATTTACTATTAAGACAGAATTCTGTAGAAAAATACCTGCTGTTCCATAATTGCTCTGGCATCGTTTCCCTGTCGCAACCATCCGTCATTAATAATCTTAAAAGCTTCATCACGGGATAGGAAGGATGCAAAGAAGTACTGTCAAATAAATAAGGGGATTACGAGAATGCAGCATAGTTGAAGAGAAAGACAGGTGTGAAAATAATATGCAGGTGACAAGTGAATTGAAATACAATGTAGCATGGGTATTACCCAATGTCTAACACACCTTCTTGCTTCCGGATATAATCTCAATGGCATTGGGAAATATCCCAGCTGTCTTTGCCCTCCGTACGCCTGTGATTTCATGGAGAGGAATAATTCTCTGAAACATGAAGCGTTGACATTTTTAGGTTCAGCACTATTGAAAATAAAAAACCAAAGCTAAAAGAATTATGGTTATTACAAAATAGGAAATAATATTATTTTCATATTAAAATCCATATTTAATGGCATCAACCAATATCCAGACACTGCCAATAATGTCCATATATGCATTTCTGAACGAGTGATGCATGCATGCCGCCGCCGCCAAAGAACAGGTCGCTGCTCACTCCTGTACTATTCTGGATGGTATATAGTCCTTATAGTTTTTTTAGGGAAAGCCAAAAGGATAGTCCTAATAGTAATACGAGTTCTTTTTTGGCTGTTAGAAAGCCCTAATTCCTCACAATTGACCTTTAACAGGTCTGTTGGTTTTTGGAGTTTTATACTTCATCTTGGAACATTCATTTTGTGGTTTTTTGAAAGCCATAGCTTGTTCAACCTTTGATTAGCAACCTCTCAGAAACTCATTACCATGACGGGTCAAAGTTTGATATGAACCATTCAATGTTTATATTTTTTTTACAAATCTTCCTTTGAGATGATTGTCTTGCAACAAGAATTAAATTTGAAATCTCCTTTTGAGAGGGAGTATTGTATTATAGGGAAATCTCCTTTTGAGAGGGAGTATTATATTATAGGGAAATCTCCTTTTTTATGTCAGTTTTTTAATTTATTCTCTTCTTAATTTTATGATAGTCGTCATTGGCATTCATGTGCCTCAGTCTGTAATTCTGTATATTGCACATTTGAAATTTTACAAAAAATTATGCGAAATAATATTCAGTTTTTCCTTCTCTATATTTCTGATATCTTATTTATATATGTACAAATGTAATATAGGTTGATATGTAAATGTAATCTCTACCATATAGATTTCAAAGAATAAGTATAAATGCATAAACTATTATGTAAGCAATTTACCTTTGTCTCAAACCCAAAAATGTTCGAGTAGAAACAAATGTAGTTGACAAATAGGTACATATGACCCTGCAAACAAACAATTAATAACCCATGAGGAAAAACGAATGAATGAGAGTACTACATGTTGAAGCAAATTTTACGATTAGTGAAAAAGCATTGGTAAAATATAGTAGTGATCTTCAAGTTGAAAAGATAAGGAGCAATACTTAAACCTGTTACGGTATTACAATGTAATAACAAGTTATCACCATTACCTGAATAAGTATGTTTTCCTGGAGGGCACAATTAAAATCTTCAATTAGGACCTAAAGGAAAAGATAAACAAATGAGAAATGGCTTCAATTATGAAAAAAGAAAAGAGGAATCAAATAACTTAAAAGTTCACAAGCATACGAAACAAAAAACATATGAATATGCACATTTCTAACAACTTCTATAATATTAATGTGGTAGTGTGGTACAAGTAAAAAACTAAGTTGTAGGATGTGTTATGATTTCCAATTTTTACCTATAAGCTAGAATCAGAGTGGTTCCTGCTAAAATTACATTTCATATTCTATCTGATAAAAAAAAAACATTTCATACTTTATCTTCTGTTTAAACAAAAGTCATGTGCTCACAAAGCTAACGTCCACTCTACAATTCTAACTTCTACCTACTATCTCTCAACTATTCAACGAGAACTATAAGTGTATGTACAATAGCAAAGTATCAGTGCTTGAATTACTGATGTGAGCGTATCTAAAGCCTGTAATTGATCCTAATCTATGACTTCCAATATATTATCTGCAAATAGTACGAATCAGGGCACCATTTGTTTCCCCTCCTTATATGACCATTTGGAGTACTTCTAGAGAAAATATTTTCTCCTAATGGTATTTCTTGAATTAAACCTACAAAATTTCTAGAACTACCTTATTATGTTCTGCCTGCTAACCTTATTTATGGTGCATAAGCATTGATAGCATGAAGAGTGTTCAACTTCACTATAAACTGCATGGCTATTATTCTATCTCCATATTTTTAACAACTCGACAAGGATTAGTTAGGGCCTGTTTGGATAAACAGCTTATTTGAAGCTTATAACACAAGCGCTTATTATGATAAGCGCTTATGTATGAGCTTACATAAGCTATTTTTATAGCAAATGATAAAATAAAGTTAATCTGTTTTTGTATATGCTATAAGCTATTTTCATAAGTTATCTTGGAGAACTTAAGAAAATAAGCAGAAAAAGCTAATGAAAAATGTCATAAGCAGTTTTCAAAAGTTCTCCCAAACAGTCTCACAAAACTTATGTCAGTAGATAAGCTCAAAATAAGCCAGTTCAAACTTGCCCTTGGTGGTTTAACTTCAAAAGCTTTCCCACCGAAAATGTATTACAAGAAGAAAAAAAAATTAATTAAAAAAAGGAAGAGTCTTCATAAGTAACATGCCACTCTAGCCTTAAAAATGTATAGCAAGGACCCAACCAAATGAACTCTAGACATCCACAACAAAACACAAGTGTAGAGGAAAATGATATTATCTAATTGCATCATGAAAAATAATAAAAGATAACATGGTCACAAATGCATGTGTTCAAGTAAAACATGTAAATGTAAACAAACATAAAGATTGTCAACTATTCTATTATTCTATAATATAATGATAATCTGAAAACCAATAAAAAAACAATGGAGACATTATAAGTTATAACATCTATTTGGAAATGGAAAATCACTCACTTCTTCTTGTGGAAGGCGAAACAGTTGACGATACTCTTCACTCTTTAATGCATCTGGAGACTGCAACAAAAAGAGAAAAGTTTAAGAATTGCAGAAACTGTATATAGGATGATCATTAATACATCAACTTGAACAACCTTAAGTCAAATGCAAATTTCAGTTAAACAGATCAGCAGTTATATAGCCACGAAACTGTCACAGTGCATCACTGTATTGCTGTGGTGCACAAAAGTAATAGCTAATGATAAATAAAACTTAGTTATGAGTAGTAGATTTATTTTTCATTTTATTCTACTTTTGTTTTATCACACCCGTACTATGCTTGATGATGTGGCAGCAGTCAGTTAGTAGCGCACAGTGTAATACAATTCTCTAGCGTACTTATTCCCTAGTGGAACCTAAACAAATATTTTCCTCTTCAATATCCCTAATTCAATTTTCTGTACATTCCTTAGAAGCTGCGCTTACTGACATCGGACCTTATTCACCGATTGAGGTCCGCATGGTTAAGCATTATAATTCTCGACTAATCCATGGTTATACTGTTTCAGAAACTCCATGAATGGCTTGTGCGACTCAAATTTTCAAGAATCCGCAACAAAATCTGAACAATTTTTATACTATACTCGAGTAGTACCTATAAAATCACTGTCTTTCAAGTTTAGTCCCTCAAAATCCGAACAATTTATTATACTCACGGCTCACATTAAATATAGTAAAATTAAGGGTTAAATATGTTTAGTGATCAAAATTAAGTAATAAAATAGGAATTTAATTAGTATACTTCAATTAAATTATTTTGCAAATGCATCAGAGTCTTGGTTGAGGAGAAACCACAATGCAACGGTCTTTTAATAACGAGATATCGTATTTCAGGATTACCATTTACTATATATAAACTATTAGCAATGAATTTAAGCATGTAGTAAAATTTCAATAAATCAACATGTCATATATCCTATGGATGGTTATCGTATAGCCAGAGATTATTGTTACAATACGTGTATTGAGACGAATGCAAGAAGAAAAAACGTACCGGAATATCGGAAGAATTGAAAAAGTTAGGGGAAGAATTGGAAGAATGGTTGCGATCAACGGAGGAAGAAGGAGAAGGTTGAACGGGATGTTGCGGCGATTCAACGGTTGCAACAGCCGTAGAAGCCATCGGAGAAAGATTGTAGATCTGAGAATTGAGGATTTGTGAGTAATGGGAAAGGTGGTTGAAACTTAAAGAGTGGGGTTTTTGTTTTGGTTTTACGGTTACAAACAAAAGAAAGGAAAGTTGATTGGAGTCAACGTCGGTAGTTGATGCGAAAAACAAACTGCGTCACTCCGCGAGGGAACTTTCTCTTGCTAAGTTCATGTCGACTATCTTCCTTCACACGTGTCCAAAAAAATTGTCTATTGTAATAAATAATTAAACGACCCACATCCATGTCATCCATATAAGTCGTATAAATGGATCTTACTAAATACATTATATTATTTTATATTTCTCAATTATTTAAATCACTCATCTACATTTTCTAAATATTCATCCTACTCTCCAAAACTCTAAAATAGGTCAAATTAATCTTACAATGTACTCCAAATTTATAATCAAAACACACATACATTAATTAAAAAGTAATAAAAGTCAACAAAAAGCAAGTAATGGCAAGGAAAACCCCCTAAGCAATACAGAGACACTGTGAAAAAGTAAGGAGACTATATACCATGCCAATTATCCATATCACTCATGGTGGCATTGGCTAGTGTGATAGCACGGTGCTTTTGCACTGATAATTATACTCTAAGTTTTAGTTTGGTTGTAAGAATTTAACATTGTAACTTCAAAGTGTTGAGTTTGAGAATATTCTCGAAGACCATAACAAAATAATAGTAATAATAATAAGTGTTACTTCATTGATTTATTTACGTGTTTTTCCAATAGAATCTTGACGAATTGAATAGAGTGTTGTAAGACTATCTCATTTTAGGTGTCGGTGAAGTGGCTATATTCAGAGCAAAAAAAAATGTCGAATTATAAAAACCGCAATTACTAAATTCATGCCCAATTCTGACCATCTATGTCTTAGGTTTATATGGATGAACTTCAACGTTTTGTGGATCATGTATTGGAAGAAATGTATCTTATTTTTGTAAGGTGGAAAAATTATTCCATGCTTGATTCATACGAGAATTTATTTGATCTTCAAAAACTTGAGAATTTTGACTCTCGACCCTTTTAATTCTTTTATGTATACGCTCAAAAATATCCACCAAAGATATCCTCTTGAGTAGTTTCCGTATAAGTATTGATCTCAGTAACCCTAGAGTCGAAATGAATCTGTATATTTTGCATGTGGGTCTCTATGTTATTTTGGAGCCATTCAAATTGTGCTTGTTGCTCCTAACGAAGATCATCAAGCCCACACCTTTGATAATTTCTCATTTCAACCATAAAATGATTTAGTTCACCATATTGAGCGGACGTCGTATTCTAACATGTAGTATTTGTAGTATGAGGTATTGCAACCTCAACACTATCATCACCATTGTCGTCATCATAAGAGTTATTATTATCCGAAACACCAGTAGGATTGTTGGCCTCGTTATTATTATTTTATTATTAATAATATTATCTAAAGTTGCATCTTTCCTAGCACCCTTAT
>Ga0315913_1002211_pt1 | contig 22585 bp, 14 predicted proteins | sample MpolsnodulesMG_FD_207736 | JGI IMG/M metagenome (GOLD analysis project Ga0315913, IMG submission 207736) | Medicago polymorpha root nodule microbial communities from Los Angeles, California, United States - small nodules | ecosystem: Host-associated > Plants > Roots > Nodule | place: USA... | reverse complement strand
AATTAATCTATCATTATTTCCTATGGCTGAAGTAAATTAACATGAATACAAGAAATGGTTACAAGACAAATCAATGAATGAGGGTGGCTGGTCTTGATTATCATGATGATGGTGATGTTAGGATGTGATTTTGATGATGATGATGGTTTCATATGCTGAAGTGAAGTGCCTTCATTGTCTCACTGAAGTTTTGTCTGTTTCCTTTTCAGTTCCTGCATTCTTTCCTCCTTCAGATTAAATGCTCTTTAATGCCTTGTCTTTCTTTTGTCTTCAACACTTCTTTGCACGAAATAAACACACAAAACATCCCATTTAAAGCTTTGGAAGCTTTAAAATGGATTAAACACACAAAATAACCATACTTAGTATTTTTGGACCAAAATTGGTCCCTTACACTTTTTTATTACAACATAACAAAAACAACTAAATAAAATGGGCAGCAAGAGATGCGCCCCACCCCTCCTCCAATGGTTTGATGCACATGACCATTTTATCCTCCATGCTTTCTAGTGTAGGTTTCAACTCCAAGACTTTTGCCACCAATGGAGTTAGGGCCTCCTTAGCTTTCTTGGTCCTTTCCCTTGTCATTGGTCCTCCTAGCCCTTGAATTGAAGTACTTGTGCCATGGACAATTATACCCTCATCAGAAACAAATAGAAACGAGATGGTATGAATGAAATGAATTCAATGAAGGAAACAAATTCGATTCAAATGAGTATAAGAAGAAAAATCGAGTTCGAGTTTGAATCGAAGAAGAAGAACCTGGACTCGTGTGAAAAAGAAGCACGATGGGAAGAAAAAGATGGAAAACATTGCAACTGTTTTTAATTGGATGATTTAATTGTAAAGATTTTTGTTTTTTATTTAATTTTTAAATCAAAATTCAATTTAATCCAAGTGGCATCTGATTCCATTTAAAAAAAATGAAAAATAAAATAATTACACAGTTAGTTGGAGACGTCAGCAGATTCTGCTAACAAGTTTAAGTGAGAGACCCAAAGTGGAAGAATCTCAAATGATAGGGATATATTTTTTTTTACAAGAACTAAAACTGAAATTCGCTAATATTACAAGAACAAAAAATCGGTATTATCCCATTATGTTAATAATTAAATACTATAATATTTAACAATTAAAATTTGAAATACTATACTTATTTTTTCAGCTGATTCTACTCAACAACTAGCATCAGTTGCTGCACCTGAAAAATGTAATTCAAGCCCCACTCCCCCTTACCTACTAGTAATAGAAGAACCTCTCCCGGATAGACTTTAATCCATTAAATTAATGCAATGCAATTTACTTTTCTTTAAGTTTCTTTACTTTCTGCATTTTCAGTTTTACTTGCATTTCTTCACTGATTTCTGTCGAAAGACAATTATCTTCATACAAAAATAATTTTATTCATCTTGTTCATAAAGCAAACTATGAATATGATGAACATATCAACATTTTATGGAAAAAAATTGCACAACATGCCCTATGATTTCTAGTTTGATACTGCAAGCAACATTTTAAAACTAGTCTTATTGTTTACCAAAAACATTCGTAAACACCCTCAAATACAGAAGAGTGAGCTTCATATATTCTGATTACTGCTCTTCGCCCTGCACAAAACGCTCGCACCCAACTGAAAAGACATTAATGCCCTTGCGTGAGTTAAGTCACACACCACTGGCATGTGCGCGAGTTAACTCACGCACCTTGGCCGGTGGTCAGAGCTGAAGGACACACGATTTTGCACGTTTTTGTTAAGTTTTTTCACGTTTTTTGACTATATTTATGGTAGATATAACCTATGTTACATCGTATTGAATAAAGTAAATAAATGAATTAGAATAAATTCAGTGTGAATTCGAATAAAAATTGCGTATTGAATAAATTTAAATAAAGTTACGTATTACAAAAAATAAAAAAAATGCCTAATTAAACTTAGCGTGAATTCGAATAAAGTTGCGTATTGAATAAATTCAAATAAAAGTTACATTACATTATATAGACGAATCATTACATTACATTACATTCGGGAATGTTCCTTCCAACTACAACAATGATCTTACCACTGAATGGGGTAAATTCAAACTAGCTAAACACCAGCTCTCAAGCATTCATCCGGAAGTTCTATTGTTTTATTCAAAAGATTAAATTCTTGTTAGTTTGGTTTAGATGATAGTATTCAAGTGCCAAAAGAATGAGGTCCAGTTCTTGACACTTCAATACCTTCATCTAAACCAAACTAACAAGAATTTAATCTTTTGAATGAAACAATAACACTTCCGGGTGAATGCTTGGGAACTGGCATTTAACAAGTTTGAATTACCTCATCCAGAGGAAGATAATTGTTGTAGTTGGAAGGTGCATTTCCCTACCTAATCACGATCTTTTGGCGGAATCAGATTGTTGATTATATCTTCAGTTGATCTCAGCAACGTTACCCGCATATCGATCCACTGGAACATGTTGTGCTCCCAAAACATGCTCTTCACAATTTCGTCGTTCGTTAATTCCACCCAAGTGAACGATACTCTTCCATCGTCGAGCGTTGGACGTTTATACCGAACGTATTTCACCCTCCTTGTGTCTCTAGGGTTGACTCCTTGGTTGAATTCATTAAGTTGATCCTTGAGACCTCTTAACGTTACACCAAGGCACCGAACCTTCAACCTCTGAGGTTCTCCGCCGTTGAATTGTGCATGAACGTCGATCCACCTCGTCATTGCTTCAAATCTACACAGTAAGAAATTAAAAACAATCAATGAAAAACTCATTCAAACATTTCCTCAAACACTTGAAGTGCAAATTATACATAAACCCTAAAACTCAAAATTACAACATTAACATGCAAACATCTAACCACAATTAAGCAACATAAGTCATTTACATGTAACATTGTATCATTTTTTGCAAGCAAAATCAAAATTTAAACAAACCCTAAATCTAAAAAAAAAAACTACAATATAAACATTTAAGCAACACAAGTCATTTTCATGTACACATTGTATGATTTCTTGGCAAAAAAACCAAAATTAAAAAAAACCCTAAATCTAAAAAATTTCTAATATAAGAGAAAAAATTTAACATATAAACATAAAAGTTTAATGGTGTTTGATTATGAAGATTTACTTGTTATTGGAGTGTTGTTTGATTTGAACTTGAATGAATTTTGGGTTTGGGCGATTTGAGAGAGATTTTTGAGATTTTAGATGAGAAATGAGGAAATGAAGTGTTCTGTCTTCTTTAAGGTAGCACGTAGTGCCACTTAACTAACGCAACGCAAGTTAACTCACGCATCGTTAGTTAAGTGGCGCAACGATTAATACTTGTGCTACTTAACTAACGCAGGGGCATTTTGGACATGTCTACAGGGTGCAAGCGTTTTGTGCTGGAGGAAGAGCATGTATCATATATTCTCAACTCAGGCCAATTCTATAATTACTATAGGCCAATACTAGAATTGTGATTTCCATGGTAATGTTAAAAAAAATTAATTGACTGAATTTTAATTGGTCATATTCGAATTAACCGACCAAACTCACTCGATTATCCGCTTAATCCGACTTAACCGAAACCGAGTAAATCGAATTTAAATTTAGACGGAAATGGGTCTATGGTTACCAACCGTGGGTTTAAACGGATTGATGTTTGAGGACCAATTTCCGACCGACCCCTTTTGTGTTTTTGCGATAAATATGCTATAATGCTACAATAAATGCATATCTCCCTTTAACCTTTGTTTACAACAAATTAAGTTATTTTTTATAGAAAAAAAGGTTAGAAAGACAAAATGTAATGTCTTAACTCATGCTTAGGAAATGTCAATGAAAATTGTTTGTTTCTAATATGTATATATTAATATACAGCTAGATCTTGTACATGCTACATCCATGTTCATAGATTCCCTTGATTTGTATGCCAATAACACGCAATTGTCATAACAGAGTTAAACTTGCATCATGTCAGTTCTGTGCCAATTGTTGTGATACTTATAAACTTGATAAATCATTCATGACAATAGCTATACTTGTAAACTTAATTAATGCTGCTTATGTTCAAGTCATGCTCAAAACATGACAAAGTGCAGATATAATCAAACTGAAATTTCTAAATCTCATGACCTCTTAATTTTTCTATTTTCTTATCTCCTCAATCAAAATAAAATACTCTCTTCGTCTTTATATGTAAGCACTTTTTACTTTTTTCACATTTTTTAAGAAAAATAATTAGTGCAATTAATATGTTTATTTTGTGTGTTAATATTACCAAATTGTTTTTTGTTTATATATATTAAATTTGACTTTTCATATTTCAAGACAAAGTTAGTAGTATTAATTAAGGGTATGTTAAATAAAAAAATAATAAATGTATTTAGTAATTTGAAAAATGATTTACATTTAGAAACAATTTTTTAGTCAAATAAATACTTAGATATAGAGACGACGGTGGGAGTACTTACAAATTCCACTCTTTTCAAAGCTAACAACACACTCTATTATTTGTTTTTGTCAATGTCATAAACTTTGACCGACATAAAAAAAAAGACAAAATAAACTTATTGCCAAGTGACTAAAGTCTTACAATAATTTAACAAAATGTAAAAAAGAAAGCAAAAGGTTCTCTCCATTAGGATAATGACAACAATTTACTTTATTCAATTGAGCAACTGTGATAGCCAAGACAGCTAGTTTTGCAAAATATGATCTTACATTACATATCATTCATCTTCATAAGTTCATATAGACAAAATTAAAAATAAACTATGCTTATTTTTTCTATAGAAAAGTAGGCTCCAAATTTTAATCATTAAAAAAATGAAAGTGAACTCCAACTTAGTGAATAATCAGATTTCCTGCAGTCACTAGTCACTTCGTGATTTTGACCACCGATCAGATCGAACGGTCAAAATTCATATTCTAAATTTGTCAAAGTCAAAATACGAGTCGTTCAATCTATATCAAAATACTTAGAATATTGACTATTATACTTGGAAATTCCGACTGCAGGGGATCTGGATCCGATTTATACCGGCTGCGAAGTTCTATTTGACTGCTGAACATTATCTCCAGGAAATTGTTGGGAAGCATCTGATAATGCTGCAGCAGCAGCTGCAGGAGTCATGGATTGGTATTGAGTAACCAAAGGAGCATTATTTTGCTGTTGAGTATAGTACATTTGACCTTCCACATTACCACTATATTCATAACCATAATTAGTACCACTAGGAGGAGCTACATTAATAGGATGTTGTGGTTGATGATGAAATTGAGGCATACCAACAAATTGTTGTTGAAATTGATTTGAAGGTACTTGAACAAATGTTGAATTTGATGCCACATTAGGGTTAGGTGCTTTATTAGGGTAAATTGGTGGAGTTCCACTTTGTTGTATTATTGGTCTACTAGAAGCTACCACATTAGGGTCATTTATATTATGTTGCAATGTCATGTTATATGGTTGTTGTGTAGATCCAATAGGCATTACATAAACTGGATATTGTTGTGGATGAAGTTGTGATTGTTGTGATGGTGGAGGGTAAACTTGGTAATATGATGAAATTGGAACTTGATTTGTGGAAGTAGGGTGGTGGATATAGTGAGTGTTGGGATGAACAAATTGTTGTTGTTGTTGTGGTGGTTGTTGGAGTTGTTGATTTGGATCTGAATGTGGTGGTAACATGTAACTAGAATCTTGAGGTTTGTTCTCTATATTTGAACCTTGGACTTGTTCTTGATGATAAATAATTTTGGAGAAAGAATTTGTAGATGCAATACTACTGCTATCACTGAAAAATATTAATCATAAAAAACTTGTAAGAACTTGATTGATTTCAATGAGTCACAAAATCCAATACAAAGACTTAACATGACACAGATACATACAGATACGTCAAAATTGTTAATTTCAAAAAACATAGAAAACTAAGAATATACAATCTATTATAATTAAATAAAAATGAATATTATTTAAAGAAGATCTAAATTGAGAATCAAAATATACATATATATCTAAATTGAGCATTTTATTTCATTAAATAAAAACTAAAATAAGATGTGATAATCTTTCACCTTCATTCATCCATCTCCTATAGACAAATTTAAAATTGTATAATCAAATTTATTGTCTTTAACCATCTCATTGATCATTATTACTTTGAAACATCTTTTAGTGACATAGATGTATTTGTGGTGTGACCAAGATATGTTGTGGCAAAGCAATAGTAGTTGCTTTTTGGAGAGACTTTTCCAAATAATCTGACATGTATTGGACACAGACGTGAGTCAGACATCGAGTCACACGCCTAATTCTAGAAAAATTTATGATTCATAGCTTATTTTTTATTTACAACAACTACAACAATCAAACTTTATCCCACTAAGCATATTATTTTTTTTTCTAATGATATAGCATTATACTATTAACAGATTAAATTTTTTGAAGCAAAAGCAAAAGAAGCAAGAAACAACTACAACATGAAAAAAGAACAAAAAAGAGAGTAATGTAACACAAAGCATAACCAGCCATACCTTGTAACTGAATCTGGTGAAGGAAGACTCACACCACCACTAGTCCTTGGTTGAACAAGCTGCAATGGTAAAGGCGGTTTTCGAGATCCGATTAGTCCTCCATAATCTGATCTTTCATCATCAGAAACAACCCTATTCACATTAACATCACCACTAGTAGCAGTAACAACTCCAGCTGAAGCCATTGTCATTGCTGCAGGAATTGCAGCCATAGCCACATTAGCAACTTTGTTCTCTTGTTGAAGCCTCCTACCAGCATTTTCATCGACACGAACACGAATTGGTGGCAAATTCTCCATTGAAGGAGTCAAAGATGATGATGATAAACTGTTTTCTAGCATAGGTGAATTAGGTGCTGAATTCACAACATTAACATTATCAAACACATTCTTAACCTTATTGTTGTTGTTTTCAAGCAGAGTCAATGACTCTACTTGAGATTCCAAGTTATTGCTTGAATCACTAGCAGGAACATTATCAAGATTCACAAAAGAATCTCCTGCTGAATCTGACACACCTCTTGAGAGAATCCCTGAGTTGTTGAGTGCATCAACAAACCATGTCTCAGATTTTGCATCATCAAGAAGTGATCCCATTGAAAGTGTGGTATCTGGTTTTGTGAAGAACAAAAACACTCTTAGTCTTGATGATGAAGGTTTCATTGTAGAAGATGCAGATGCTATACGATCATATTCTTCAATCATGTTATCAAGATCTTCATCTGATGTTACTGTAATGAGGTTGTCAAGGTCTTCATTGGGAAGCTGATACTTGAGAGTAAAGGGTCTTCCATTGAGAATTGTTCTCGAAAGGCGCGAACATAGGTCTCTCAGAGAAGAACTGCGATCCACGACCACAATTCTTGTGTCACCACCTACATAACATAGAGATTTATCATGAGGGCGCGGCATTATGTGGCCTCCGTAGCTGCACATGAGACGAAGTTTGCCTCCGGGGACATTAGGGAAGGAATCGTCGTTCATTGTTTCATTAACGCGTGATCGTGATGGTGGTTGTGGTGGTGGCGATGATAAGGACTCGACTGACTCAGGATAGTTTTGTTGGATGATGTTAGGAGAAATGGTGGTTGCCACGGTGGAGATAAGCGGTGGATCCATTAGAATTGGTGAAGTCTCTTATCACTCTACTTGGTTTGGTGCAGAGTGAAAACAGGGGAGAAACAGAGTTATTACAAGGGAAATAGCAGAGTGAAAACAGGGGAGGAACAGAGTAAGTGGAACTTATTCTTCTTTTCTCTTTCTATGTGACTTTACCTTTGAAAAGAAATGAAAATGAGATACCTTATATGCAAATAAAGAATCTCTCACAGTTTGTTACAACTTGTTTGTGGCTGTATTTAGTACAATCCAGCTTTTGTCGTTGTATTCCAATGTAAGTTTTCAAGGATCTAAACAAGTGGAAATAGAGAAAAAATAATGTAGCTAGATACTCATAGAAGTAAAGTGTCACAGGGTTACTTGAATTTAACCTTTCACCTGCATTTAGGGATAAGGTACTTCATTTTCATTTTCAATGAGGAAACTTTGGTTATGGACTCTTGTGTCATTATTTTATATCATTATTTTCTTTTGGTGATATTATTTTATTTTATTATTGCTTAGATGGATGAAAGTTAGATGATGTAACAAGTAGAAAAACTTAAAGTTTGTAGGTATTATATACTTATTTTGTAAAAAAAAAAGAAGCTATTATTTAATTACTTGGTTTGTCATGGAGTGATTAGTCCAATATTAGCTTATCTCACCTTCAATAAGAAGGAAGGATTTAGGGAAATAACACTTGTAAATTTTAATTGTGTGGTTTTCACTTTTTTTTTTTTTTTTGCAGAAGCCTTCACTTATTAGAAACTTGATAATTTAAATATTAAGTCAACTATGATGATAATTTTCATATTTATATATTCTATATTATAATCATATATTCAATTGTTTATTATTTTTGGTAATAGTCATACGTGCATCTGAGTGGGGATGGGATCCAACTTGTGTTGATTTTAAATGCACATGTTAATAATTATTGGTCATTTTGTCCATTCCTTTAGTACTTATATAACTTTTCTTTCACTCATCATAAACCTTATAATTAAAACAACACCAATATGTCAACCAAAATAAAAACTACACTTCACCACAAATATGTACGGTACAAAACAAAAATTACTGAAAAATGAAAATGACAACTATATCTATATCGACATATTCACCTTATAATAAGTTTATTTTTTTTTTTTAATAAATAAGTTAGTAAACTTTACACAATTAAAAAAATGTTTTGAAAAGAGAGTTAAATAGTTTCTCGTATTTAAAAGAGTCATGCTAACATGTATCGTATTTAAAAGAGTCATGTTAACATGTATCATAAGGGCACAATTAAGGATTCCATAAATAGTAAGTATTTTTTAATATAAAGAAATAAATTGACACAACTTTGAATACATATTTTCTATCTTCGGCACCTTGACATATGTTTTAAATGCACATATTAACATTTCTCTATTTAAAATCATAGTCATTACCCATATTATATTGATCCGAGTAAAACTTTTTATTTTAAAGGATTGATCCGAGTAGAATATGACTCATCTCTCTTAAACAATCTCTAAGATGGAGTCTGAAAATATGGTTGAGATGAATTATTTCACTAAAACATGAATAGTCAAATTTTTTTTTTATAAAGATTAGTTTTCGAGTATTTCACAAAAAAATCATGCATTTGCTTTAACTCTCATTAATGACAATATTCGTTTCCTACCATTTTCTATTGCTTATCTGGATATTCCCATTGATGTAGTAAGAGAATTAAACTAGCACATGGAGTATGTCATGGGTTCTATTGGTACTTGTGCATACACTGCAAATTTACAGCTTGAATTGGCTGGTTTATGAACGCAATACAAACTACAAAGTGGTATTGGAGTTCTTGACTTCTTGTCCTTTTGAGTTGGCCTCCCTCATGCACGAGGGGTATGCTTAAGATGAACACAGCCCAAGAGAGCAGCTATAGGAAAGTCACATGGTCAAGTCAACACAAGACTAGGCTACTTGATACTAGCATTAGTGCCTCCTTTTTATATTTTATTGAAATTTAATTTTGTACCATGTTAATACTACTTAATTAAAGATGATCCAAGTTAAAAAATACTTCCTTCACTCCTAATCATAAGATCATTTATAAAAAAGAACATTTGTTTTTAAATATAAGATTATCTACAAATTTTTAAGAGAATTTGTTATTCTTTTTTTCAAATATATATCTCATTAATGCTACTAATTTGTTTTGAACATATATTATATTGCTAACTCGAGAATTAGCCTTATAGTAGACCTTAAAAATTTAAGTTATGGAAATACATGGGAATGTCTCCTAGGGATCTTAACTAGGATGTGTTAGCAAACAAAGATGATGGAGGTTACAAAACTTCAATTGATCGTGAGTGCCTGAATTTAAAACCAAATTGAAATAGTTTTTGGTTAAACGTTACTTACTTTTAAGTGGAACTTTATATTATTATAGTCCATTTTGGTTATATGTCCATGAATGAATGACAAATTTAGGCCCTACAATTGTTGATGAGCGGCAATTTAGTCTATGATACTTCGATGAGTCCTGTCCTACGTTTTGAAATCTGCAAGTTTGTTTCAATATATGCACCTTAAACCTATAATAATACACTAGTAATTGAGTTGATGCAAATCCACATGACATGTATAATCCGTTAAACTCAAAATTAAAAATGTATTCTTGGTCCATAATTATAAGCACTCTTTGAGAGAAAAAAAACTGTATTCATAAATATAAGTCTTTATACAAATTATTAGATGTATTTATTATTATTTTTTAATCATGTCTTTAATTAAAGCTACTAACTGACATTTGGATTATTTGGCGTGACAAATATACTAGAGTTTTTCAACAAAAGGGGAATACAATCATTCAACTTATGGATAAAATTAAGCTCCAAATTTTATGGTGGTTGAAGGCAAAATCATCATAATTTTACTTTTAATTATCATATGCGGTGGCTTAATCCCCTTTTATGTTTGAGAGTTATCTCATAATTTATCTTAGCTTTTGTATTTTAAGCGTGCCTGCTTGCATTATAACTACATCGTTTTTACCTTTGATAACCTGATGTAACACATACTTCTTTTATCTTAGTTCTTCTCTGACACTCCTTGTGTTTGAGAGTAAGTTTTGGTTAATATATTTTATTTTAGTTTCTTAAGAAAAATGAAAAATCAAATTTAATAAAGATACAAACAAAATTTAGTAATATTCACTTAAATAGATATGTTAGTTACATTAATAGCTTCTTCTTTTTTTTAAATATGAAAATAACAAAGAGGGTTTATATATTTGTCAAAAAAAGAGAGAGGGTTTATATATTGAGACGTGCCGGTATATGCCTTTCATATTTGCTTATCTTTTTCCTTCAAAAAATAAAAAAAATTGCTTATCTTTGTCACGAAACAAAATGAGAGTTCATTGCCAAAGCTTGCATTCCTTTCGATGCACATGTTATCGCATTGACTAGTTCATTAACCGGAGAGTTTTTCTTGAACGAATTCTTCTCTTTACCCAAACGATTTCGCTCATTCTCAAATGAAAAGACGGTTTTGCCTTTACGTGACTGAATTCACGCCGCGTGAGTTAACCTACGCTGGATACTATTTTCAATCAAAACCCAGCAGGCAACCACACAACTCCATTTTTTCTTTCCCTCCACCTCCAAAAACCCAAAGAGTGCGAATTTTTGGGTCAAAATCTTCGTTCCAAATCATTGCAAATCGTCAGGAAGCAAGTTTCTACGATCATCAAGCATCATAGAACAGGTAATGTACCAGCAAAACTCATCCTTTTTTCCTGATTTTTCTGCAACTTACGTCATTTTTTTCCAGTAGGTGATAGGGCTGAGCGTGAGTTAACTCACGCAGGAAGATAACACTAGCGTCAGTTAACTCACGCTACTGTGATGCCCAAATTTTAAATTTTTGCAATACTTTTTTTACTTACTTTACTTGCGGCACACGTTATTTATTTATTTTTTTCTTTGTTATTTTTTTATTGAGTAGACATTGAGTGACATGGTTGAAAATGTGACGGAGGATGGCGTTGAACCGAAACCGGGCAAAAACAAAGCTTCCGGCGAAGCTTCCAGCATAGGCGTAGGTTCCGGCGTAGCATTCGGCGATGTCAAACCAACCAATGATGTGAAGTTTAAAGTGAAAATTCCCTTTCAAGCTCACATTGTTCACAACCAAGCAAAACCGGTACCTACCGGTAACTTTGAAGAAAAGCCTAAACCGGTACCTACCGGTGTTCGTGTTATTGAAATAAACACCAGATCATTTTTTACAACAAATTAAAGATGGAAAGATCGAGAAGAATTACTTGGTTGGATTCGTTGACAAGTGGCTAGGGCCGGTTTGCTATTTCTATAGATAAATCTAGTACAATAGTGCCATAAATTACGATGCAATGTGAAAGGAGTGGTGAATACAAGCCACCTAAGATGAGGAAGAAACCGAAGCTTGAAGGCACGGGCTCAAGGAAATGTAATTGTTCGTTTAGGTTGAAATGCTTCTTTGAAAAAAAACACAAGATTGGTGGATTGCAATGCTTTGTGGAATTCATAACCATGACTTGGTGCCAAAGTTATCCGGCCACCTTCTTGCGGGTCGACTAAAAGCGGAGGAGAAGCAAAGAGTTATCGACATGAAAAAGAGCTTCGCGGCGCCTAGGAAAATTCTCACGGATTTGAAGGAAAAAAACAAATAAAGTGTGACACTCATCAAGCAAGTGTATAATGCGCGAAGTAGATGGTGCAAGGGGCAAAGAGAGGACAAGACGGAGATGCAATACTTGATTTCAAAGTTGGAGAAGTATCAATATGTCTATTTCACAAGATTAAATAGCGAGGAAACCACTCTTGAAGACTTATTCTTTGCTTATCCAGATTCAATTGATATGCTTAACACTTTTCCCACCGTTTTAGTCATGGACTCCACTTACAAAAGCAATACCTACCGAATGCCGTTATTTGAGATTGTTGGTGTCACCTCTACCAAAATGACCTATTCGGTTGCGTTTTCCTTTCTTTCCTTTGAAAAAGAGAATAACTTCATTTGGACACTTGAGACGTTGGTTGGTCTATTGACCTCAAAACGCAACATGCCTAAGGTGATTGTCACCGATAGGGGCCCCGCTTTGATGAAAGTCGTTGCCGAAGTTCTCCCTAAAACAGACCATGTACTTTGCTATTTTTATATTGAGAAGAATGTCAAATCTAGGTGCATCACGGATTGTAGAGTCAATGCCAAGCCTTCGAAAGCAAAAGTTGTTGGCAAAGATGCGAAGGAAGCGGATGATGACAAGCATTGTGAGCTTGTTAAGAAAATAGTGAGGGCTTGGAGAGATGTGGTTAACTCTCCTACGGAGGATTCATTTGCAATTGCATGGTTGACATTCAAATATGAGGTATGCGGGCCGTTTCCATTGTTTGTTAAATATGTTGAGGAAACAGTTTTGCCCCTTAAGAAGCATTTTGTGAGGGCATAGACGAATAAATACTTGCATCTAGGGTGTAGAACCACCAACATTGTTGAATCGGCTCATGCACAATTGAAAAGATACTTGAGGAGTAGTGTGGGAGATTTGACATCATGTTGGGATGAAATTAACAAAATGTTGAAAAACCAATTAGGTGAGATAAAAGGGAGTTTTGGGAGGAGCATAACCGTCATGGTACACAAATACAAAAAAAACAAATTATTCTCTGAGTTGGAGAGGTATGTCTCTAAGGCCGCTTTGGGTTTCATCGATGAAGAATTTGAACGCTCTAGGAGATTCGACTTTGCTAAAGAAGATTGTGGTTGTGTGCAAATGACAACGTTCGGGTTGCCTTATGCTTGTATTCTTGGCGAGAAGAGAAAGAAAAAATTGCCTATTCTTTTGGATGAAATAGACCCTCATTGGCGAAGGTTAAGTGTAATTGGAGAAGAGGTTGATGCTACTTTTTCTGTTATGGAGGAATGGGACGCCATTCAAGAACGTCTCAAGAGGGCCCCTTACAAGATGAAACTCTTCATCAAAGAAAAGTTGCGTGAACTAGGATTTCCGGAGGACACAATGTTGAAGCCACCTCTGAGAAAAGTGGAACCAAGGGAGCACCTAAAAGGGTGAAGTCTACACCGAAAACGAGGTCCACGGGTCGAATCCCCTCTAGGTGGGAGACTATTGATTCTCAAAATCCCGATAGTCAATGCTCACATGGCAAGAGTAATGTTCCAAAGAGTAAAGGTTCACGTCTTGGCACTTGCTCCCTCTCATAAACTTCGACTCCTACTTCAAAAAAAGAACCTTATTTGCAAATACCATACATTTCACAAATTCCAAATCTCATGAGACCTTACATTGAAGACATTGTGAATGTTAGAGGGGATGGTAATTGTGGTTTCCGGGTCATAGCTAGGCACATGGGATTGAATGAGGAAGATCATGTTTTGGTTCGTCATGCACTTATTAACGAGTTGAAAAATCACAAGAGTGACTACTTGCCGGTATATGGTACCGAGAGGCGTTATAAACTTATCTCGGATGGTTTACACCCTCCAACAAGTAAAAGTGGTATTGTGCTGATAGAGAAGTGGTTGACCACTCCGGATATGGGTCACATTATTGCTAGTTGCTACAATAGAGTCGTTGTTCTATTGACTTTGCATGAAATGGGTGGTGCATGTGAGACATATTTTTCAATCCGGAGTGCTCCACCACTTAAGCTACATTCCAACATAATGTGCCTTTGCTTAATTCCCGACCACTTTCTTCATGTGAAGTTGAAAGAAGATTGTCCGTTACCACCTCCTTGTAAAGAGTGGATGACTCACAAGATTGGTGAGGCGGAGAAATGGCATTTTGAGTTTATGGATAGACAAGCCGCCTCCGATGACCTCATGTCCAAGGAGCCGAAGCCACCAAAGAAACCAACAAATGAGCACAATCCAATTGTTTGTGATAATATTCCCACTCCGAAAAAAAAGGAACAAGAATTTGAAGTCATGGAATACATGGAAGAAGAGGACAATTTAAGAATGTCACTAGACTTCTTAGATAGGTTATAGGTTATGACACTTTTTGGTCGCTCAGTGTTCGTCCTATTTTTTGGTGGTATTACACCCCGACGTATTTTTGGGTGGCCGGTTATGTGATTTGGATATTTGTGGCCAATATGTAACTAATATTATATATTATATAAATATATGAAATGAAATATTTTTTGGTGGCCGGTTATGTCACACCAATTGTTGCTCGCATTACTTTGTTATTCAACTATTTATTTCATCTCATATTTGTTTTTCATTATATTTTTGTGAAGTGAAACATGTCTGAAGATGCACAAGATCTAGTTAAACTTGAAGTTCGTTATGTAGATGTGAAAAAGAGGGCTTGGTTCACTGTAAACCCCACCGACAAGTTGGATGAGTTGGAGGCAAAACTTGACGACTTCTTTATCAATATTGGTTTAAATCATAGAACACGTGATGTGATAGTAAATGTGTCAGGCCTGGACTTGGGGGAGGATAAGGAAGAGAACTTCTGGAAGACCGTGTATTATCCACAACTTCTCAAAGATGATAGTGACGTTGATTACATGTTTAGGTTAATGGTTGGGAATAACACTTTGTATCTTTTTGTTCGATCCGTTGAAGTGTAGTATTTATTTAAGTTTAACAGTGTAATATTTTCCGAACTTGTGTCCGTATTATTGAATTTTAATGAATTTGTGTTTATGTAATTTAACGATCAATTTGGGTAATTTTGACCGTTTATGTGAGATTATGTATTTTTAGAAATTTATGGACAAATTGGTGTAATTTGGATCGTTTACGTGTCATTGAGTGTGTTTAAGTGATTACGGGTCATTATCGGCGAATTTGTGTAATTTGGACCGTTTGGATCGTTTATTGGTGATTATGTCATTGTGAGAAAAACAATGATTTTTTGTAATTTGGATCGATTATGTCGTATTATCTGATAATATTGTTAATCTGGCGTAATTTGGTTTTGTTATGAATGTGACGTAATTACGGGTCATTCTAGACTTTTCAAAAGTTTGTTCAGTTACTGCACTACATTTAATGCAGTTCTGCTGTCTGCTATGAACGTGAGTTAACTCACGCTAGTGCAAATGGCAACGTGAGTTAACTCACGCTGAATTTAACACTAGTGCATGTTAACTCATGCAACGCGTGTTAACTTACGTTGACATTTGCACTAGCGTGAGTTAACATGCGTAGAGGTATATTCATCATTTCACTTGGGAATGAGAAAAATGTTTGGGTGAACAGCAGTTCTCTTCTTGAACTATGAAGAATATTTTGTGTAGGCCCCTTTTATACGTTTGTCCCATGATTGTTGAAATATTTCGATTTTGTTAATGAGCGAGTGACTTTAGACAATCTTTAAAAGAGTGCTCCATACATTCTCTCAAAAAAAAGAAGTGCCCCATACGTACTCCTTAATATTTTCTTTATACGTTTTTTCTTTAACAAGCCAAAATGATACACTCTTTGTCCTACAATAGATGACCTATTTAAAAACGAATATTGTTGACCTAATATACTTTGACCGTATTTTTTTTACTAATATACAAAGATAAATAATATCACACAAGATGCCGTTGGATTCGTCTCGATGAATATTTTCAAAAGATCAAATTTTTATAATTTTTTCTAATAGATTAGTAAAGTTATTTAAGATCAAAATTATGCATTCGTATGTGTAACAAGGTCAACAGTGTCACTTAATATGAGACGAAAGGAGTATATATTATCACAAGAAATAATCTGCTCCTTAACACAAGGTGTGCAAGGAGGAGAAAAATAGTTTTACATTGCATATATCAATTTTTAATGCATTGATTATACAAATTTGTATAAAGGTTTTAAAGAGTGCCCCATATGTACTCCTTAAAGAGTTAATATGTGTTTGGTTATTATAAATATACAAACTTTTTGTTTTATTCTCTCTAAAAAAATTCTTCGACTTTTAGTTAATATAAAAGTTATCATCTTCATTTTTGATCTATCCTTTTAAGTAAACTCATAAAAATTATCCCCAAAAATCTTAGAAAATGTAAATTGTCCTGGTTCATTCAAATCTTGTTTCAACATGGTTTGAAAAATTATACAAACTAAGCAAATACTAGTTCAGATTATAAAATCTGAAAGGTATCACCAATATTCAAATGTTACATGAAAAATACCAAAAATAAATTTTCCAAATGTTACAACATATGAAAAACATTATTGGGTAGCACGCCTGCCGCTACCACCCGCTCCATCTCCAATGATAAACCAAGCCTTCGCGGACCTCATCCAAAATATGCTCCAAACTCAGTCATGTCGGACTTCCCCGCTCCACTTGACCTCCGACTATTATCCCCACGACATGGTCTTCAATCCATCCTAACCGCGTGTTCATGTTTAGTTATTGCATGTCGCCCAACTTCTCAACAAGAATCTAATAAAGGGTCTCATGTTCAAGTGGCCTCGAATCATCTTCCTCTAGTCTAGGTACGATGTATAGATGTGAAATATTAAAAAATCATCTCATGTATCCAAACACCGTCTTTATACCGGTCATGGAAACCTGACCCAAGTTCTAGACTAACCGTACATGAAGAAACTCTATGAAATCGGAAACCAATTCAAGATCAAAGAGGTACTTCAGATATGTGACGTCAACGTAGGTGACTCTCTTGTCAATAAAGAGTGTGATGACCACCAAGTTTCAGTTGCATCTCATCTGAAGGTGAGAAAAACACAAGAAAGAGGGTTTGAATTGTGTTTTTTTAAAAAAAAATCTTTTATAAGTTATAAAAATCAGAGCATAAGAAAAATTAAATAAGCAGAGTAGAAGAAATCAACAGAATTCAAGTCTTGTCCTCTCAAACTTATGAGATTTTTTCATTATAATCAACCTTGATTACAAATTACTTAGACATACAAGTCTACGATTTTATGCCTCTCTTTCAAGACTTCCTATAATCCAAGATGATTAAGAGTTTATGAGAGTTTGTTTGTTGTTTACACTTCAGACTTAGACAATGGTAAACTAATTCAAGTAGAATACAAATGGTTTATATATAAAGAGTATTTTTAACTCTTAAGAAAGTATAAAATGGGAATTTTCAAAAAAATAATATTAAGTGTTTGACTAGAAATTTGATCAGAGTTTTGCCACAATAGAAAGCGTGTAGTTATATGTTTTTCTTCAAACACTCGAGGTCGTTTTATAGGAGATTCAAATAGAGCTGTTATCTGAAGAGATGCCAACACGTAAAGCTTCCTTGAGAAGTTTTCTTTAAATTTCAAATATTTTCTACTTAAGGATAATTATGTTGAGCAGCACTTCATAATTTCATTGCTTCTTTGGGAATTATATGTTGCATCCACTTTGTCTTTCACAAAGGTTTGCTTGTTTCTGAAACATTTCTTCTTTTAATTCACCAAAAACAAAATTCATTATTCATTGTGGACAAATGGACAATGACTTTTATTCAAACGAAGACAAAATTGGTCAGATGTTATTTAAAGCTTTGACCATTGACTTGATCCTTCAGAGCTTCGTCTAGATATTAGAGCTCGGCTTCATAACTTGATGCATATTTGATCAATGCTTTGACATTTTGTTGTCCATCTTCAAATTTGAGCTTTGTCATCAGAGCTTGTCTTGGGTATCATAATTTCTATTCTTTGTCAAGTGCATTGACTTTCAGGGCCAAAGTGTTGACTTTAGAGTCAAAATTTAATTCTATGATCCCGCACACTATAACAAACTTTAGAGTACCCAATTACTCTTTTATACATTGTTATCTCCCAAACCTTAGAGTCATTGTTCAAAAACCCATCTTGGTTCGACATCCTCATCATCACCCTCCACCTCAGTTGTAGTAGTTTCCTGAAGACGACTCCCAAACTTTATTCTCAAGAAGCTAAAACATGCACGAGCTTCTTTTGTTGCTGCCATTTAAAGCCCAATATCATTTGGTTCATGTCCTAATAACTCAACCATCTGCTCTACCAACCCGGGTCTAGAAACATGATCATTGTGGTTCAGAAGAAGACCATCAATTATGAGATACAACAGACATGACAAATCATCCAGTGTCACTGTCATCTCCACACTTGGAATAAAGAAGCTCAAAGTATCCTTGTGTCACCTCTATGTAAATGTAGACAACAACTTCTGGTCAACTATATATGCCCTAGTTGACATGAATAAATAAAAAACATGGTACAAAAATATATAAGTGGGAGTATGTGAGTACATACACGTTTAATGGACCACCATGATATGAATCTAACTCGACCACCTCCTCCTCAAGTAGAAGTCCAAACCACCATAGACCAAACTAACCTTCACAAACGGTGAGAATGTCAACATATGTGGATCTTCCTACCATTTTTTAAGCACAATAAGTTGATAGACCTCATACTCCAATATTAATGACAACTTCTTTAATTAGACAACATATTGACATAGGGATACATGACATCATTTATTAAGTCTCTCAATAACTTGTTGACATTGTTGAACCCATGGTTCACAATGAGGTTCAACAAGTCGAGGAGTTATAGGCTAAATGAACCCATGCCCTACAGGGAGTACAAGGTATCCAAAATCTGGAAAGTGTTGTAAATCAAAGCCAGTCAAATAGTCAATCATTGCATCGATAAGACCTTAACATGTTAAGTTGGTACCTATACAACATGTACCTTCTACCTCTTTATTCACAACCTAGTATTTTTGTTACAGATAACCCTAGGGGGCACCCAATGACGAATGATGCTTTCAACAAGGCCAATATTCAATTTGTACAGGTACATTGATGTAGTAAATCCGGAAGTGCACGGTTTACCGATGTAGTAATAAAGATATCATTCCGACAGGGAGTTATGAATTTGATCGACTTTCAAAAATGGTCAGATGAGAGTTTAAGTTAAAAAGTTTGGATTTTTAATTGAAAGAAAATAACAATAATAAAAAGTGTCTTGAGATTATTGGTTCGTCATGGTGACAAATCCTTCACAAACCAAACCCTAAACCTAGAACTTTATGTTGGACTTATTTTCTAAAGACAAGTTTCTCTTTAGCCTATCACATCTCTTTTCGGTTTCAGTGAGTGTGTTTCTCTAACAACCACGCATATTCTCATGGTTGATTGCTATTGAAATCCTTGAAGCTCGAAACTTTATTGTCTCAAGGTTTGCTAGACTATTCTCATGTTTCGCAATCCTTTTCTAAATTCACTTGTTCCAATATCAAAACTTCTTCTTTCGATGCTTCGCTTTGATATTTGTGATTATGAATTAACCAGTACTAACCCTCCGCTGTCGCTTTATGAATTTGATACTTGTTAATTCATTATAAAAACGGTGAATTTAGATTAGAAAATAGTTTTACATAAAATTAGGGTTTGAGGCTTGGTTTGATAGGGATTACGTCATTAGGCTCATCCAACAATCCCAAGACAAAGAAGTCTATCCACTCACGTTCAATGTAAACATAGAGAAGAAGAAGAAGAAGAAGAAGAACATAAAATAAAGGTTGATCTTTTATTAAAGAAAACAATTGTCACTTATTAATCCCAAGAATAAAAGATGATTTACAAACTAGATGGGTGCTCTATTTATAGTCTAACATTGACTTGAGCCCCAAAATTTAAATCACTAAAGTGTTGCACAAGAAAACATGGGCTCTAGGTTAGAAATACTAAAATAGGCAACTTGTCGAAGAAGCAAAAGCAGCAAAAGGGCAATATGGGGCGCGCCTATGCTATATTTTGGCACAAGATCTTCCAATTCTTTGCACAAGATATTTTTGTATAAGATCTTCATATTTTTGGCATGAATCAGCTCCAGTTCTCCTTTCTTTTGCTCCAAGACTCAATCTTTTGAATATTTGTTCCTGAAATAAAATAACTTGCAATTGAAGTAAAATAGCTCTAAAAAGAAATAAAAACATATTGAATCTAAATAAAATAAACTTAAATATTATATAAAAAAACACTAATAATTGACTTATTATTGACTCATCATAGATAAGGCAAGAAGGCCGCCTAAGGTAGTGGGAAAAACTGACATGCCGCAGTTTTCACCTTATAGCAACACAATGTACGCAAACAACATGTCTTATGTTGGAGGATACACCTACAACCCATTAGCAAGAACATAACGTCCAACCGTGATTTATACGATTCAACAACCATGGAAGGCTTCTCCAGATGTAGTGGCTAATCCTACAACATACTTAATGTAAGATCTGAATATTTTATCTTATTTTTATACTAAATTATATTATCGTAATACGACATCAAAATATTTTATTCTTACTATTTATTGAATGATAGTATTATATTATAATTTTTTATTATTTGGTTGACTTCCTACCTCTAATTATTTAATTGACTCCTTATTTTTTTTTATGTAATGTATTGGCTTTCCACTCATCTTTTCAAATGTGTTTTTTATTTATTTATGTTGATAGATAGGAAACACAATTTTTTGTTATTTTTTAGAGGACTTTTTTTTTTTAGGGGAGGGTTTTTCTTTTGTCATTGTGGGGTTAAACAATTGCTAAAGTCAAAAGTAAACTGAAGTCCAACGTTTGTAACAAAAAGCAAAAAAATAATGGTCTGTAAATAGATAAACTGAATACCTTAATTTTATTTTATTTTGCTCAACTGAATACCTTAATTTTATTTTATTTTGCTCAACTGAATACCTTAATTTTTAATGGGCTGTAAATAGATAAACATTAGAGCCAATTTTATGATGATTGGGTTTACCAACAAAAAATAAAAATGATTGGGTATTAGAAAACAAATTATTAGGCGTTAATATTGTTGGAAATAACTTTACCGTATTTGAATGAATAGAAGCAAATCTCTATTAAAAATCATGTTGTTAAGAGTCTCATATTTTTTATTTTTTTACATAGTTAAGAGTCTCTTTATTCATGATTTATATTAGCGATAAATAATGGTAATCATGATGGTCGTTACCCGTAAGTCTGTAACTCCTCATCAGGAGTCTCAGTCCATCGGGTGGAATCAGATTCTTTCCAGTATATTTCCTATCGGATGGAATCAAACCCTTTCCGATGTATTACACTCACAATTTATAATCAACCATATGTAATATATATTCATACATATAGCAGCTAATGTCAATATAGTACTCTTATGTTAAGGATAAACTTCTAACATTTTTAAACATTTCTAATTAATCAAATTCCATCATATGACAATTACAACAATAACCACATAAATCACTATTTATACAAGTCATTGCAATGTTAATCTTTCTAACTTTCCTTATTCCAAAGTAATCAATTCTAAGTAATCAATTCTAAGACACTCTCAGTATTTCCATTAGCATACTTAAGATTTTCTACTGATGTCTATACATTTTCTTATCTAACTCCTAAGTTCTTAATCATATCATAACCTTAACTTCCCAATAAATATTAATGGTTTACTTGATTTAATACTTAAAATTTTCAACTTAGGTCAACATAATCTTTATTACATGTTTAAGGGTTCACGAACATATTACTATGATCCTAAGGTATATAGAAAACTTGCTCATATCCCTCAAAAAAAAAAAAAAAACTTGCTCATATCTACCTATGAAGATGCATAGATCATACTTCTCTATATTACTCCTAAACTTTTGTAGGTTTTATTGGAGATATACGGTTCACACAAGAACACAATACAATTGTTCCCATATCAAAATTCAAAGGCATTAATTTAATAAAAATCATGCACTGATCTACATAACACTTTTTAGAACTGTAGTGAACAAGGATCACTAACAAGAACATACTCCAACAAGCATCACTAAATAATATAGCTTCTCTAAATTCTTGAAACCCTAACTTCAATCCTTGCACCAATTCCTTGCTTCTTGCTCACCCATTAACATTTAAAGCTCCTTTAACCTTGTATTAGAATAATCATGCCATTTCTTCATCTG
>Ga0315913_1002208_pt1 | contig 22593 bp, 13 predicted proteins | sample MpolsnodulesMG_FD_207736 | JGI IMG/M metagenome (GOLD analysis project Ga0315913, IMG submission 207736) | Medicago polymorpha root nodule microbial communities from Los Angeles, California, United States - small nodules | ecosystem: Host-associated > Plants > Roots > Nodule | place: USA... | reverse complement strand
TTGTTTTCATCTTTTTGTCTTTTTATTTCTGTTTTATATGTTTATTTACATTTATAGAACGAATTTCAAAGCTTAAAAATGAAAAAGTTCTGGAAAAATATCATTCCGGATTTCGAAATCCGGATAAATCTGATAAATTATAACAATTCAATTCGGAAAATGAAATCCAGACCAGGGGTAATTTTGGAAGAAAAAAAATAGGGCGCACGAGGAAAGGCGCATGGTGAGAAAAGTATAACCCTAAAAAATAAGATTTGGATTTGGCAGGTTTGGATTAAAAATATGTATTTTTTTATGTCAAATTCGAAAAAAAATATGTACTTTTTTTTATGTCAAATTCGAATCAATTCAATGCAATGATGAATGGGTTAGGTCAATAGATTATTAAACATATAACTTTTTTAAAAATTCTCAATACAAATATGTAATTAAATTACAATTTATTTTATGAAAATTTCAACATTTAGACTAAATTTTACTACTTAAAATTTAAGTTAAATAAGTTTTTCGTTTCTATAAACTACTAAATTTTGTTTTTCCATTTCATAAAAAAGTGGCATGTTTACGTCCCTATAGAAAGCTTTCAACATGCAATTTTAGTCTCTTTTATATTCAAATTTGTATAATTATTCATAAATTTTTAAAATTTTGGCGATTATTTGGCATACATATTTAGAACATTATGAAAATTTCTTCAATAAAAAATAACCTCAAAAATTTATTTTTAAACATAGATTTTCATTAATGTTATCTTGAACTTCTTCAATAAAAAATAACCTCAAAAATTTATTTTTAAACATAGATTTTCATTAATGTTATCTTGAACTTTTGACGATTATTTCATTCCATGATAAAAAAAAAAAAAAATTCGTAAAAGAACTTTTATAATGTTCTAAACATGCTTGCAAAATATTATTCAAAAATTTAAAAGTTTAAAGATAACTAAACAAAGGGAAATGCTAACAAGTGCTCTTAGGACACAATGTTAGTATATCAAAAGCATACATTATATATTAGAAATTGTACCAATTTATTTCTCAAAAAGTTGAAAATTAAATTTTCTCAATAAATATTTACTATTTGTGGAATCATTAAACACTTAAACAAATGTAAAACTCTTAAAATATTTTAGGAACAAAAATAATATTTAACCCTTAAAATATTAACACTTTAATTTACTTGAAATACTTTAAGATTAGCAATAAAACTCTAAAACTATCCTATCACAAAATAAAATAAAAAAATCAACAATTATTTTGAACAGGTTGGGTTCACGGGTTCACTTGCTGTTTTGAAATCACAAACATGTTACATGAACCAAACCACCTCAGGTTTGAATTGGTCTGTTCAAGTTGGACCCAAATTTGATAGGTACGAGTAAATTACGAGTTGGGTTGGTTTGGGTCATCGGTTTAAACGGGACACCCGAACTCATGAACACCCCTACTCACACTCCCATTGTGGCCCTATTCTAAGCCTTATTACTCTAAGAGGTTACTTGGTCACAAAGTAAGGAAACTTGGTCATGAAGCTCTTCACTCGTAAAGCAATAAAAATTCAGCAAAGTGCAAAGGAGCCAATTCGCTAAGTGTTGGAACACTAGTTGAATCTAGTGAGAAATTGGATAAGGAAAAACACAAGGTAAGAACTAGTGTATGTGTGACTTAAAAATGTCCCACATCGGTGAGCCACACCAACTAGTAAGTGTTTATATAAGGGTAGAGTGACCTCCAAGGGTGTGCCCTTGGGGTACCCACTTTTGTGAACGGGTGAGCGCTTACAAAATGATATTTATTTTTTTGTTACTTGAAGATGTTAAATTAATTAATTAATTAATTTAGTCACTATCTGAAAGCGCTACACGTACTAATCCGAAACCCAAAACGTGTCCAGAATTTTCTGGATATATCCAATTAAGTAACAGAAAACACAGTTGAGACTTCCTGTGTTTTTCCTCTCTTCTCGCTCCGACTTGTGTTGACGAGTCATTCTTCTCCTTCTACTCCTTTCTATCCCTTTCGGTTTCGAATAGAGCGGCTACGTACCGTATTTGAGTGGTCTTAATCGAACGATTAAACCATATACTAGAGGTGTATATCTCGAGCGAATACATAATGTGCAGTGTGTAATCGTAACAGTGATCTGGGCTGTTTTATCCTTGAGACGGCGTGGTTGTTAGTCTACCTTGCACAAACTTGGGTAGTGCCGCGAAACCTCTTAAAGAAAGCGACCTGATCGTGACTCACCCCGATAATTCTTTTGGTAGTAATTCTGATTTTTGAAAATACGAAAACAACACTAAGTGAGTCTCACTTCACTTAGCGAATTATGACAGTTTAGTGACCAAAAAGAATGAACTGAACCCCTTAGACCATTTGGTCTCCACAAGTAATTCAATGTGCAACATCCTGATATAAGCATACCTCTAATTTTAACCAGGTCATGCAATTGATTTCAAGAAATATAAAAGGAAAAGACTTTTGGACTTTAAAAACATTGATTTGACTTGAGAGACTTTGTTTTGGCTTAAAGATGGTTAAAACCAGTTGGAATTATGCTACAACATTCTGAGTCCAGAATGAACTTATTGTCTTTGTTTATCAACATTTTCATTAGTTACAACCATGAGACATTAAAGAAATTCAGCTATTCTATAGGCATAATTGATTATTCCTAATCATTTAACATTAACTTATAAGTTATAACTTTCCAATTAATTTACTTTATTCACATATCAAGCAAATCCACTTAGTAACTCTTCCAAAATTGTTGAGCTAGAAAATGTTGTATGTGACCAAACTAGAAACTCCGGTTAACATTGATAACAAATTGATTTTTGATTGCTAATAACAAGCCATATGTATAAACTTTTTTTTTGTGATACACTTGTAAATTCATTTCATTCCTCAACCAAAATATGTTTAGCCCATAACGAACCTTAACAAAAACAACATAACAAATATTAATGTAGCAAGATCCATTTTAAATGATTAATACAACTACTAATGACAGAAGAAATGTGTAATTTTACAGAGATAAGAATAATTACAGAGATGTATTAATACAAGTTCTGAGTTCCTTATTTCTTCCTAATATGGAGGAAATGGAAAGGTGAAGGAAATATTTGGAATGACAGTTGCAGCAGCAATTTCTGCTATTTGAATATCCTGTTGCAGCAACATGATATCCACCATCATATTCCAGATTGCATGATTGTTGAAGCCGGGTGCAGCAGGAGCCATAACATGGTCTGCTGTCACGTTGTTCCTAGCACCAATACTATCTATCCAATTATACATCTTACATTGAGGTCCAAAACCGCAAACTCTGTGTCCTTGCTTATTTTGGATGGCATGGTTTCGTACACACCTAGAGAAGGATATCTGTTTCTTGCTAACGTATATCCAGATTCTTGATGCCGCACACGGTTGTCTTCAATATGGTTATGTTGAGAATTCACATCACCTAAAGTACCTTTGTTGGTTGAAGCTGGCAATGGAGCAGTGTTAGCCAGCTTGGAATCTTTTCTCTGATTTATCACTCTGTGTGTCATCAAAATTAGAAATCAATGTAATAAAAGCATGCGCTACCAAATAGATACCATAAGAAACGATTACAATTAAACAAGGTAATGCATAAATGGTAGATTATGGCATAGCCTTAATCATTGATTTTTATTTTTTTACCAGGCCAGTGTTTCATAGGGAGTGGAAGAATAAGGAAAATCGGCACAAAGATGCCGGGAATCATAAGCACAAAAAAAAGGTATTAAAATCATTGTTTTAAGTACAGCCAATGCCTAATAACCAAGAAAATCAAGGGAAGAATTTATTAAAAAAATGTGCAAATAGCAAAGTGATGTTGTAACCAAAACAAAACCTTAAATAGTGAATCACCACCTTGGTACCTAAAATTGTAAAGGTCATCACTGAAATTAACAAAACTCCAGGATGATCCCTGCAATTGAAAAATCATCAGTCACATTACCACTCTGAGAAAACATTATGGATTAATTTGACCGACCTAAAAGGACTAATGTAATTGAGAATTTTCGATTTCATGAATCATTTTGGCATTTTCTTAATTTTGGCAATCATATTGACCAAAATCTACAATATCAAGGACTAAGTCAGTAATTCACTCGATGAATAGGCATTGCACCCTCAAACACACTTCTCATAGTTATGTAAATTCATTAGTAATCAAATATAGAACAATCATCAAAAACTATCAAGACATCATCATGCAACATTAAATATTAGATTTAAAGGATCATCTCAGACTATGTTTTCATCTAAATACTTTGGATTTAATTAGCAACAGTTACACATTGCATACTTTCTAGAATCTCAATCAGGACTATCAATTCAAATTTTAATCATTGAATATGAATCCGTTCAAAAATTGTATTTTTTAGTCGGACCATATAACAAGGAACAGCAAAACTATTTAATTTCCCATGAACAATTTTTTAAAAAAAATATTTGCATGACTCCTATGAAATAAATTCTACCTCTACATTAAAGAACATAACTTGCAAAAGAAGTAGAAGCATGAAGTTGGAGAAAATACCTTCCCTTCTCCCCAACTGCAAGAAACTCTTCAGACCCAATTGGTGAATTGTTCACACATGTAACTTGGTTTTCTACCATCTAGAACTACACAACCATCATCTTCATTCCCTCCATTAGGCTTATTCACTTCACCTAACAGAACAACCTCGCTTATTCCTTCATGCAACATATCCAAATACTGCTTTATCCAATCAGAGTTGATACTAATTTCGCTTTCCTCAACCAAACACCCTTGTTCTTGTTCTTCATCTTTGGAGCTTATGTCAAACACAATTTGTTTTCTTTATCATCGTAATTTTGACAGTAGAATAATGTGACATTGAGTAGGTCCAAATAACATCTATACACTTAAGAAAAGGTATGTGCCAAAAAAATGAAGAGGATCCAAACATGAGAAAATTGGACCTCTATGTGTTTCTCTGAGGACACACACACACTCACACACATACAACATGAACACCAAAAGGAATATACAAAACTAATGGCTACCATGCATAATGTGCAAGTAGCTTTGTACAGTCTAAAACCATATCATTGCAGTTAAATAAAATTTCTAAACTAGATTTGTATTTTCTTCATATGTCAAATGCACGTTTCTTGGAATGCTCTTCAACCTCTTCATGATACTCAGAAGCCAATCCACAATGGCTAGTTAAATTCAATCCAACCATCTCTTCCACCTGTGAACTCTTAAGTTCGTAACACTCACCCAAGCAACAATGGCCAAAATCTGAACCAAATGTGCAGCCCAAATTCTTCCACCGCCTCCCAACAACAAACCATAAGGCCTATCAGGTGAGCCAGTATAAATCTCGTTGACATACTGTTACTAAGCGAACAAAGCAGTGAAAAAAATGCAATTTTTGTGACAGTTTAAAATCGACGCTAATGCAATTTTTTCTCTATAATGTTTATTTTTCTCAATAATTATGAAAACGGAAAAATAAATCTACAAGTGTTTGTGATGGTTTAAAACCGACGCTAATGCAATTTATCAAAGAAAAATACATTGGCGGTAGCGTTTGGCCCACACAAATGTTTTTGCAGTGTTTTTTGGCCCACACAAATGTCAGCGATTTTTTTTTAGCACATTGCATTTTGTGGTGGCTAATGCCCTCTGCAAACTAGCTTGTCATCCGTCCTAAAATTAGGAACATGAATATCCTGCAAACCAGTAGCAATACCAGGATAATTCAAAAGAATCGAATTAATGAGGAAAATACCAGTTATTGTTTTTGATGAAATCCTTCATGGTGGCTTGAAACAAATGATGTTTATCCGATTGAATATGAACATGATCAACCATAGAAAAGTTAAGCCAATGATCATTCAATAAATAAAAAATTTCCCTTGGCCAAACAACCATTGACAATTATCTTTGATGAAATGAGTTTTTCTGCCTGACCAAATAGAAGAATCTATATAATAAGTTATAGGACAATTTGTTCGCATAACCCTTGCCTTAAGAAGAGAAGCCAAGTGATAATATCGTTTTGTAATTTTTGGGTAAGTAGTGTCAACCTAGTTAAGATGACTCTACGACACGGTGCTTGCTTTTGCTTAAGATAAACTCAGAATTGGTTTGATTTGAAAAAATAATCCTTAAATACGAAGAATTTTCATTATCTTGATTTAATTAAAGTCAGTTTTTTGGACAAATAATAAATTTAATTCAATTAATTAAAAATAATAGACATAAAGAAGTGTGACGAGCCCAGAATACAATCACTTCTGTAAGGTATATGAGTGGTTAATATTTAAAATTCTCTCAACAAACGTAACCAAAAAAATTGGATGACTAGCTAATAAAAATTGACAGTGAAAAATGATGGATTTAAATTCAGAGTAGTCTACAATATGATGATGAATAGTGTTGGCTTCAAGTTGTAAATCTAGATGACATTCTGATGGAACCACCTAAGAGCTTGAAGGAGACAAAGATGAAAACATCACCTTAACAAAATGCTTCATATCAACATTGAGAAATCAATGCACACTTGTAACCCCTCTCATGTCAAAAGTTGTAACAATGTTACATTTTAAATACACACATTGTACACGGATGCAAAATGAGTGCATTATGAGACTTCCATAACGTTACCTCTGAACAAAAATATTTGAAATACTCAGTATTCCATTCACGAGAAGCAAGCGTTTGATATCATCCAATGAGTTGAGTATTTCCACTAAATGGAGTACCAGACTCATTTGCATTTTGTGATATATTCTGAGATCCAATTGATAAAAGATAATTAATACTGGAAATTGTTGTGTATCAAATTACAGAATTGAAATAAAAAAGACAAAAATTACTAAAAGTTAACAACTTGTGCTGAAATCAGGTGATGATATATTATTATTTGACTAGTAACGTAGTTGAGCTGCAAACGCCGGACTATAGTTTGCTTGTTTGGCTGCAAATGCCGGGCTATAGTTTACTTGTTGAGCTGCAAATGCCGGGCTATAGTTTGCTTGTTGGGCTGCAAATGCCGGGCTATAGTTTGCTTGTTGGGCTGCAAATGCCGGGCTATAGTTTGCTTGTTGGGCTGCAAATGCCGGGCTATAGTTTGCTTGTTGAGCTGCAATATATTTTGCTTGTTGAGCTGCAATATAGTTTGCTTGTTGAGCTGCAAATGCCGGGCTATAGTTTGGTAGTTGAGCTGCAAATGCTGGACTATAGTTTGGTTGTGTGAGCAAGGATTTAAATGCAGGGGCATTATTTTGCATGGCGAATGCAGGGGCATTATACTGCATGGCAAATGCAGGTGCGTTAGCAAACGTGGAGGCATTATTATTCATGGCAAATGAAGGGGCTTTAGCAAATGTAGAGGCATTATTTTTCATGGCAGATGCAGGGGCGCTGGCGTTAGCAAAACCAGAGGCATTATTTTGTATGGCAAATGCAGTGGCTAAATTCTTCATAAAGGCCTGATTTTGATGTGTGCCAGTTTTTGAAAGCAGGGGCGACACAGCTGACCTTGATCTCCTTGCTGAGAGGGGACGTGGTGCAGCTTTTCTTGATCTCCGATTCATTAGCACAGAAAGTGAAGACAACTGTTTGGCATCAAGAAGCAAAATATGATTATGTTGAGAATTCACAACATCTCCTAAATACTGTTATTTGAGAATCATAAAAAAATACTATCAATACAAGTAACTAACAATACATCTAAATGCAAATAATATATCCAGGCATCCTGCATGAGAACAGCAGTTAGAGGGCAGAGAGGAAAACAAAACACAGCACAACGCATAAACTAAAGGCTCACACAGTAAACACCATCAGCACAACTAAACCCACAAGTTTTAGCATCAATACATGATTTACACCTAAGAAAAATCTGCAACAACACACAAATATGTGAATATTGTTGCTACATAACATGATGTAGTACCCAAATATTTATTTTAAACCAACAGTGTTGACATGCGAGTACTTCACCCGAGATCTTGCAGTGGTGTTTAAGTGTCAAGTGCGTCTAAATAAATTGAACAAGTCCCGAGTAATAAGAGAAAGTTGTTATTTTATTTATTTATCAGTTGTAGTAGTAACTATTTCATGAAAAGTAGTCAAGATAGTTAATTAGATGAGCGCAATACTTTTTACTCTAGAGGAAAGACCATTAACAATTACTGAGAGAAAATCATCTTTGTTAAGTTACTTTGTTAACTAAAGAACTTAGCAGCTAGGATCAGTGGGCTAAGGCGCTTCACTGATTTTATTACTTTTGTTTAAATGATCACATTTTCATGCAAATTATACTTTTGAAAATTTCAATGGTTTGATTCTTCAATATATTGACGTGACACTTGTGTACATCTTCAACATTTGAGTGATTTTTAAAATTCCTTGTGATAAGGCAACAAACAGCAGAGACTTCCCTTGGTTGCTAAATTAAAGGTTCCTTTGGTTTCTATATTAAAGATTTCCACTGTTATATTAGAACCTGGTCTATTGTTGTTGATGAATTAAGGGAGTATGCTTCATGGTCTCCACCGTGTCAAGCAATTTCTCATCACTTCCTTCTATGTGGAAACCAACTCTAACGTTTTACTCACTACTTTTATTAGGAAGGGACATACGAACACAACCTTCATCTAAAATGAAATTAACCATTTCAACCCTTCTTCTCATAAACAAAATTTTATTTAGAAATGAATGACAAGACTCCTATAAAACAAAATCTACAAGATAATTTACAAAAGCAGCATGAAAAATTACCTTTCCCTTTTCGCCAAGTACAAGCAAATCATCATCAGACTCAGTTGGAGAATCATTGACACCTTTAACTTGCTTTTTTGGTTTAGCAGATAGAACAACACAATCATCATCAACTCTACGTGGTTTTTTCCATACAACATTTAGAATCACACAATCATCATCATGATCATCATGATCATCTTCAACAACCACATAAACCTTACATATTTCTACCTCCGACATGATACAAAAACTGTTTTTGAACTGCCGTGATCACTAGGTTTATTTTCTAGGGTTTGCTTGTCCAATGCTATCTATATAGAAAAATTGACGGTTTAGACTTAGCGGGTTGGATTGGGCTTGTTATCTGTCAAACCCGTTATGCCAAGCCCTAACCCTAGATGTGAAAAAACTGATAAGTCCGAGAATAAAGGAGGAAATCATGGAGATAGAAATATTAGCAAATCAGGTGGAGAGATTATTGGAGAAGCAAATAAATTCAAGATGACTGACACCATATAGCCTATAAGCCCTTGCGATCTTAACCCCTACTTTATGACATTTCTCAACGGTTTTGCAACGTTTTGAAAAGCTAAGGGGTGAATTTTTTTTTTTATTCTTAGGGGCCAAAATCGCAATTTTTTAAAAGTCATGGGTCACATAAATAGTGAATTCTTTAAGAAAAATATGTGTCTTTAAAGTTATTAAAACAATTTGTCTTGTAAGGCCTGAATGTTACGAGCCCATCTTTGCTCCATTTGCCTTTCCTCCATTTATCGCATTTACCTTCATGGATCTGTGATACGTGTTAAAATAATATCTAATGGTTGAAATTAAAAAGAGAAAGATGGGTAATAAATTAAAGGTTATTATCTTAGAGATTTTATAAAAACATTCAAGTAATTTTACACAACAAATTGATACACAAGTTGTTAACTTTTAGTAATTTACACTCAAGCATCTCTGAGGGAAGGGGAGTGTATCCATTTAGAGATTTTACATTCAATAAATTAAAGGTTATTATCTTAGAGATTTTATAAAAACAAAAATCAGAATCTATTTTTTGTTTGTTTATCGTAATAAAAATTATTTTTTCTTAAAAAATAATTTAGTTTGTTTGGATACAAATATATTAAAATAAATTTTTGTTTGTTAGAGAATCACCTCAATCTTTTGACACCTATTTTATCTCTACTCCATAAAGGATTTTGTGTTGTAGAAGACAAAAGCGTCAAAAAATGTTGAGGTGTCAAATAATTAAAATGAGACGTAATTATATTTTTGTTGTTAATTAAGTTTCATGATTAGAGAGTAGATTTCAATAAAAATATATAATTTAATTACATTTTATTTTATGAAAATTGCAACATTTAAACTAAATTTTATTATTTAAAATTTGGGTTATACAAGTTTTTCATTTCTACAAAATTATCAGACTTCTTTTTTTGCCCTCTTTTTTTGGCCTTGTCAATAAAGGAGTGGCATGTTTCCATATAGAGTGAATGTAATAAAATCTCTCAAATGGATCAAACCCTAATCATTACTATTTTTTTCTTTTTCATCTACAAAAGAGAGATGATTTAGGTTTAATTTTGATCTGAAATCACCCTTCCGAATTGTTTTTATTTCTCTTTTAGTTAAATAAGTGATTTTCACATATTTTCAATCTTCATTCTTTTTTTTGTGATTTCATCGTTTTAGCACGACTCTGTTTGTTTTGATTTCCCGTCTTTGTGCAGTTTGTTTTTTATTTCACGTCTTAGTGTGCTGTTTATTTCGTTCAGGTTGTATAAATAGCTTTGATTAAGTGCAGATTCAATCATTGACTATAACATCGTCAATGTTTGCAGATTTGTAGGCATGAATATTCTAGATACTTGAATATAGTAATATGTGTAGGCATATATACTTTGTCGTTTTATACTATTAACATGTGAGTTTGTTCGTAGATTCATCATTTTTTTTTAGCGACTTTGAATTTATATTGTATCGATATACTCTCTCAATTCGAATAAATTAATATTGTTTGTTTTTGTCAAAAATATATATTTAAATCCATATAAAAAAATTTGACATGCGGATTTATTCCCTTCTAAATTCAAATTTGTATAAGTATTCATAAATTTTTAAAATTCTGAGTGATTTTCTTGCAGAAATATTTAGAACATTATCATAAGTTCATCGACAAAAATAAGCTCAAAATTTCATTCCTAGATAAATTTTCATTAATTTTATCTTGAACTCTTGATGATTTAAAAGATTCATATTTATTCCATCAAATATTACAAAATTCTTCTTTTTTTTGTAAAATAACTTTATTTATAATGTTTTAAACATGCCTGCAAAATATCATTCAAAATTTTAAGGATAATCAAACAAATGTGGATTTAGCATGAACTAAAATTGAATGTTGGAAAATTTTATACGGATGCAAACATGCCATCTTTTTTTTTTAAGGACGGAAAACAAAATTTGATAATTTTTAGGGACGAAAAAACTTATGTAACCCTTATAAAACTTTAACACTTGAAAACGTTTAATATTAATATATATAAATATTAAATTGTATTATTAAAAAAAAGAATAAAATTAACAACTAATTTGAACAGGTCGGGTTTGCGAGTTCAAGTATGGTTTTGAAATTATAAACCACGCCAATTCAGGTTTGAACGGGTTTGTTGAGCTTGAACCCAAAAAAACCACTCCAGGTTTGAACAGGTTCATTAAGGTTGGACCCGATTTTGATGAGTTTGAGTAAACTCCATTTTGGGTTGGTGTGGTCACATGGTTGAACGGGTCACCCGGACCCATAAATACCCCTACTCACGCTTCCTTTGTGGCCCTATTCTAAGTTGTATTACTCGGAGAGGTTACTTGGTCATGAAGTTCTTCACTAGTAAAGAAATCAAGATTAAGTGTTCAAGAATATTCCCTAAGCGAAGTAGCAATGAGATCAAAGCAAGTGGAAACAGAGAATTCAAGGAAAGTGCAAGGAGTTGATTCAAAAAGCGAATCTAACATGGCATATCAAATTATGGTGGTTTAGTGACCGAAAATGATGAGCTGGTATTTCCCTCCACTTCAAGAAATGTACGTTCGTTAAGCAATCATGACTTCACTTAACGAATATTCAATTTTCAGAAATCTATAAATAAAGAGGACTTCACTTCAACTTTATACATATTAGGTTTTACTTTAGTTCCAAAAATAGATAGATAGATAGATAGATAGATAGATAGATAGATAGATAGATATAGAGAGAGAGAGAGAGTTTGTGTGTGTGCGTGATCTAGAGGAAACAGAAAAGGTGAAGGAGATTGATCGCATAATCTTCAACGTCGAATATCTTTTATTCTAGACATGTATTGTAAGGTTGTGTATTCTTCTCTATTGTGTTGGAGTTTGGTCTATTTGCTATGATTCTGATGTAGATGAACATGATCAACCATAGAAAAGTTATTGTTCCTGATGAAATCATTCATGGTGGCTTGAAGCAAATTATGTTTGTCCGCTTGAATATTGAATATGATCAACCATAGAAAAGTTAAGTCAATAATCTTCGATGACGTGAGTTTTTTGCTTGATACCTAACCAAATAAAAGAACCTATACGCTAAGATATGGGACCACTTGTTTGCATAACCCTTGACTCAAGAAGAGAAGCCGTGTGATAAGATGACTAATCCTCTACAACGCAGCTTGCTTTTGTTTAAAATCAATCACCTTTAAAATCAAACTAAAAAAATTTGTTTTATTTGAATTTGTTCTTGAATTTTTGTTTAAAGTTTAAACTTAACTATGATTAAAAAACTGAAATAAACAAATTATACATAGAAAAAAAATTATAACAGGTTGTGATTTAAAATTAAGTTGGTAATTTTTGGAGTTAATTACTCAAACTGTGTGGTGTTAGAAAAACTAATAATTATGAAGAATTTTCATTATCTTGATTTCATTAAACTCGTTTTTTTGGGACAATAATAAATTTAGGAATATATTATATAAAACAATTCAATATTAAGTGACATTTCTATTGACAATAGCAGCTAAATTAATTCAATTCATTAAAAATAATAGACAAAATACAATAAGGCAATCGACAGAAAAAGAGTGACAAGCCCGCAATACAATCACTTTTGTTAAGGTATGTGAGTAGTTGTATTTGATTGCCTCTCAATAAACTTAAGCATAAAATTGGATAACTAGTTGATAAAGACCCTAAAAATAAATAAATAAATAAATGAAGATTGACAATGAAAAATAATTAGAAGAATCCGAGTTTGAATTTTAGATAAAACAATTTTTTGTCTTATACACTTTACCGCCGAGGGTCCTTACTATATAAAACAAACCTTCTCTATTAGCTTGAGACCATAACCTTTCCACTACATGAAATGATTCTATTCTAAACTATATCTTTGATATAAGTCACTGATATGACCCAAATTGAAGAGCACACATATAATGCACATGATTTTGGTCCCATTACATGCATTCCTACTAAAAATTATTTCTGATTTATTCAGATTGAGCATTTTCCCTAATGTTCAACATAAGTCTAAACATATTTATAAATGCCTACCTGAAAAAAGCAAACAATCAGCTGCATATAGAGCAAATGTATTATAATAGGCATGCTCCGAAAAAAGAAAAAATTATATGTATGTATGTGTGTGTAGATACAGTGTCGGTATAATGAAGGAGCGATGATTAAACCTATTAACACAAATGTAAAGTTGAAGATATAAACTTAGCTGTAGTAAGAGATAATTAACACTGGAAATTGTTGTGTATCAAAATACAGAATTGAAATCAAAAAGACAAAAATACCAATAGTTAATAACCACTTGAGCAGAAATAGGTGATGATATATACTTTTCACAACGCAAAGCAACATCAACATTAACCGAACTCAGGAAGCCAGTGCTTGACAGTAGACATAATCAAATCAGAGGTTACTCCTTCTAGTAGATGGAGTCCTAGACTTCTTTGCATTACTTCGAAGTAGTAGATGGAGCCCTAGACTTCTTTGCATTACCCCGAGTATTACTACTTCTAGTAGATGGAGCCCTAGACTTCTTTGCGTTACCCTGGATTTTACTGCTTCTAGTAGATGGAGTCTTGGACTTCTTTGCATTGTAACGTAGTTGAGCTGCAAATGTCGGGCTATAGTTTGCTAGTTGAGCTGCAAATGCCGGGCTATAGTTTGGTAGTTGGGCTGCAAACGCCAGACTATAGTTTGCTTGCTGGGCAGCAAACGCCAGGCTATAGTTTGCTTGTTGGGCTGCAAACACCGGGCTATAGTTTGGTAGTTGAGCTGCAAATGCCGGACTATAGTTTGGTTGTGTGAGCAATGAGTTAAATGTAGGGCATTATTTTGCATGGCGAATGCAGGGGAATAATTTTGCATAGCGAATGGAGGGGCGTTAGCAAATGCAGAGGCATTGTTTCTCATGGCAAATGCAGGGGCGTTCGCAAACGCAGAGGTATTATTTTTCATGGCAAATGCAGTGGCTAAATTCTTCATAAAGGCCTGATTTTGATGTGTGAGAGTTTTTGAAAGCAGGCACGACACAGCTGACCTTAATCTCTTTGCACGACACAACTGTTTGGCATCAAGAGACAAATATATGGTTATGTTCACAATCATCAAAAATCTATCAATACAAGTAACCAACAATACAACTAAATGCATATAATATACTCAGGCATCCTGCATGAGAACAGCAGTTAGAGGCCACAGAGGAAAACAAAACACAAAACAGCGCATACACTAATTAAAGACTCACTACTTGAAGCAGATGACAGAATGTTGTAGCAAATTATGTTGTCAATGGAGATAAAGAACTTTATATTTCCTTGATCTGGATTGTTTGTTCTTTAACAAGTGTAAGTTCTATTTTATCTTATGTTAAGTTTATTTGAATATTTCCTTGATCTGGATTTTGGATTATGTTTGAATGCAAATTCATTTAGATTTTAGAATGCAAATTCATTTGCTATGGTGATAAGTAACATTGTGTAAAGTTTAATGTTTATTTTGCTTCCATATGTTCAATGTCTAATTTATTTCAATCTCATTTAGTTCAATTTTTGTAAATAATACTTCTCAATTTCATGATTTCAGTCAGGTATAAAGTGAAAGCAGATAAAATATGCATAGTTCAAAAAACTTGGAGTTTACATCATTCTGTTTTCCTATAGGTATTACCTATAAGCAGTGTGTGTTCAGTTTTTCTATAGTTAAATGGCATGTTTACTTGATAACGAATTATAAGACATGCTTACTTGTGGGATGAGTGTCCTAAATGTGATTTATATACTCAGAATTATGGTTTGAAAAAGAAACTTATGTGAATGGATTTGTTTGTGCATGGATTATCCATTTTATTAATAATTAACCATAATGGCAGTGTTGAAAAACCCCTTAAACAGTTTGGTCTCCATAAAGTAGTTTGATGTTGCAACATCTTGATATATGTAAACCTCTATTTTAACAAAGTCATGTCCTTCTTCAAAAGAAAAAAAAAATAAGTCACGTCCTTAGCCACTCTTTCACCAATGAGATCTAAAACCAATATTTTTTTTTTAATATTGAACTTTAATTTTCTTGCTGAAATCCTAAATGATTTCTTTTGTTTTTAGACAAAAAGAAAATTTCCTATTTGGAAAGATATTGAAAGCAGTAATGTCACGGTCCTTATGGCTACTATATCTTTATACTATAATTTAAGGCAGTGTATAGTTGCACTTATTTTGTATTGAAAATAAGATAGTTTTTAAGTCTATCAAGTTTTTGACGATGTTGTCAGGGATTGTAAGGTGTTAAAATTTTCAAAGTTTCTCTAGATAGTTAACTTGTTATGGTAGAATCCGACAAAAAATAGTATGAAAATTTTGGATAGAGCTGTCCATTTACTTGAAGATTGTAATGTGGCAAATTGAATCATATATGTGGTGGACGACTCCTCCGGAACCGTGAGTTCAAACATGAGAGGAGAAGGGCCGGTCGATGTTCGTTGGAAAAAACAATGTAAAGGAAGGTATAAATGTAATATTGATGCATGATTCTCGTTGCAAAGAAACCGTGTTAGAATTAGGATGTACGCTCAGGATGATGATGGTGGTTTTATTCTGGCCAAAACTTTATGGTTATATCCTCGTTGTAATGTGGATATGGGGTAAGCCTTGGGTCTCTTTTATGCTCTCTAGTGGGTTCATGACCTACGGTTAGACAATGTTGATTTTGCATTTGATTCCAAAAAGGTGGTCTATCATTTTAACAAATGAAGTGATGATGTAGCTGAGTTTGGTTCTATTTTGTCATAATGTAAACATTAGTGTAATTCTTATTTTGAAAACTCTCTTGTTGAGTTTAGTTGGAGACAAGACAATGATGTCACTCATACATTAGCAAAGGTAGGCACAACCATTTAATAATTTTATTGATGTAGCAACATGTATCGAACAATTGATTATGAATGAAATGTTATAAGAATCCTTTCTTAAAAATAAAAAATACAATGTTTTATCAAACAATGTGAAAATGTGAAGATACTTAGACTTTGTTTGGAAGTTTGGAGGGGATGGAAGGGCTTTTGGGGTGAAAAATATAGGGGAAAAGGGAGAAACCTTTTATACTTTTTTGTAAGTTTTTTTTTTAAAATGATAAATTAATACAAATACATTTTTTATTTTAATAATATTATAAAAAAAACATAGATTGAATTTGAAAAATTCATATAAACCCTCCAAAACCCTCATCCAATACAATTTTTGAGTTAGTTCGAATTAAGAGGATTTTGTATTATGAAAAATATGAACTCTCTGAAACCCTCCCCTCTCAAAGTCATTCATTTCTTATACTTGTTTCTTTCTTTTTCTTAAAGTTCTTTCCTCTCTTTTCCTCCAAACTCGCGAACACAACCTTCGAGAACAATTACAATATGCTGAGTTATATTCAAATGTTTAGATATAGAAAAATGCTACTTGGTACGATAACCAGTTCGCAGGATACACACAAACAATCAAATAATGATGTTTTAGTTATTTTTTCTTCATTCACACATGAACAGTCAAATAATGATGTTTTAGTTATATTTTAATATGATATTTTAATAAAAATAAATAAATAGCACGCAAGTGTTGGATTGCACATTCTCCTTAAAAAAAATGTTGGATTGCACATTCAGTTACACACGGTCGTGTGTTTTACGCGAAAAACCATTCGCACCATTTAGCACTGCTCTTAGGTATATAATTATATAATTTTGTAATCTCTAGAATTTTCTTAACCATGGTGATAATGATTTCATTATATATTTCTTTAAGGAAAATTATTTCATTCTTTTTTTTTAAAACTCGGTATCCGATCTAAGGACCGACTAATCCGAGAGGACCAATCCCACCGCCCACTTGCGGGGGCCCTGTTTAAAGCCAGAGCAAGCTCTGTATGAACTTAGCCCACCGAAATTGGCACCAGAGGGAATCGAACCTGAGACCTTTGGAGGAGCAAACTCCAGGATCCCAAGCCAACCACTAGGCCAACTCCAAATGGGTTAGGAAAATTATTTCATATTCCACTAGGCCAACCCCAAATGGGTTAAGAAAATTATTTCATTATATGTTATCGTTTACCCATTTTGATTATAATATAAGTGCAGGTGCCACATGACATTTCTTATAGCTAAGAAAGTCAAGAAAATTTGGATTTGCGTCATTACTTATGGTAAAAAAAATTGACGATTTAATACTATTATAAAAAAATATTAAAGATAAAAATTTAAACAATTTCAACTAAAGGTTTTCTATTCAATTATAACCTTGGTCTTTTCCTCAAATTAGAGGAGTGAAATCAAAATAAAAAATCTCCGATAGTTAGCCACTTGTGCTGAAATCAGGTGGTGGTATTTTCTTTTCAGATGCTAAAGCAACATTTACATTAATTGGAATCAAAAAGAATGTGCTTCATATCATCCAATGAGAGTTGAGTATTTCCATTAAATGTAGTACTGGACTCATTTGCATTTTGTGATATGTTCTGAGATACTAAGTTTTGAACATAAGTAATATTTTGATTAGTATTCTCAGCCCCACTTGAGTCTCTAGCTAGAAAACCTTCCTTTTGAATCCCACCATGAGGATTCTGTTGGAAAACATCTTGCACTGTAGCTCCACTATTGATGATATTTTCATTTTGACTTTCAATTTGATGCTCGTTTAAGTACCGATTTGTGTTCAGGCGAGCCACATAACTCGAAAGAGATTCATCACCCTGAAAATTATTATATCTATAAAGATTCTGGACACTATTTGATTGATAACTTGGTTGAGTTTCATATGCTGGACCGTGGCTTGGTTGTGTGAGCAGTGGATTAATTGATTTGGTGATCCGAACACCATCTTGTCCATAACCATTTCTACTATTTGAAAACCCTGTCGCAGCAGCAGCATTAGATCTATCACTGTATTGCGTATTGATGTGATTGCTGAAACCAGGTGCACCAAGAGCAGTAATGTGGTTCATTGTCACAGGGTTCCCAGAACCAACTCCATGTCCTCGCTTCTTTTGGATGACATGGTTTCGTATGCCTAGAGGCATTCTTGCAGCGGTATTAGAAGGATATCTGTTTCTCGCCAACGTAGGTCCGGATTCTTGACATATACCATTGTTTGCGCCGTTCGGGATTGTAAAGTTGGAAGCTGTGGAGCACGCGGGGGCATTATTTGGTCTGGATATCTGATTCGGTAACCTGTAATTTTGTAAGGACATTGCATTGATTGTAATCGGCTGAGACGCCTGATTTTGGGGTATGAGATTTACTGATAGTGGATGTGTTGCAGGTGACCTTGAGGCTTGGTTCTGTAGTCCAGAACCTAGTGAAGAGCATGCATTCATTGTAATCTGCCGAGAAACCTAATTTTGAGGCATGAGATTTACTGAGTGTGGATGTGTTGCAGTTGACCTTGAGGCTTGGTTCTGTAGTCCAGAACCTAGTGAAGAGCATGCATTCATTGTAATCTGCCAAGAAACCTGATTTTGAGGCATGAGATTTACTGAGTGTGGATGTGTTGCAGTTGACCTTGAGGCTTGGTTTTGTAGTCCAGAACCTAGTGAAGAGCACACATTCATTGTAATCTGCCGAGAAACCTGATTTTGAGGCATGAGGTTTACTGAGTGTGGATATGTTGCAGTTGACCTTGAGGCTTGGTTCTGTTGTACATAACCTAGTGAAGAGCAACCATTCATTGTAATCTGCCGAGAAACCTGATTTTGAGGCATGAGGTTTACTGAGTGTGCATGTGTTGCAGTTGACCTTGAGGCTTGGTTCTGTTGTACAGAACCTAGTGAAGAGCATGCATTCATTGTAATCTGCCGAGAAACCTGATTTTGAGTCATGAGGTTTACTGAGTGTGGATATGTTGCAGTTGACCTTGAAGCTTGGTTCTATTGTACAGAACCTAGTGAAGAGCATGCATTCATTGTAATCGGCAGAGAAGCCTGATTTTGAGGCATGAGATTTACTGAGAGTGGCTGTGTTTCGGCTGACATTGAGAGCTGATGCTGTAATCCAAAACCTAGTGAGTAGCATGCATTCCAATAAGCCTGATTTTGAGGTATAAGATTTGCTGAGAGCGGAATCAATGCAGTTGACCTTGATGTCCGATTCATTAACACAGAATTTGGAGACAACCGTGCGGTATCAAGCGGCAAAATATGGTAAGGTTGAGAATTCACAACATTATCGGAAGTACCACCGTTGGTTGAAGCTGACAAGGAATCTTTTCTCAAAGTTTTCCATGTCTCAGACTTTTCAATTGCATGACAATGATCTGTAGTTAAAAGGCCATTGCCCCACTTCAGACATGGTGCTGGAGAGTCACACACATAACAGTGGCACTGTGTATCATCAAAATTATAAATCGGAGTTAGAAAAAGCATACGTTACTATCAAATAACATAAGATTTTTTTTTTGACAGTAATCAAATAACATAAGATAATAATAATTATATGAGTAAACAAGGTACTGCATAATTGCTAAATTATGACAACGTCTTAATCAATGATCTTTTTTACCTGGCCACAGTGTCTCTCATGAGGGGTTGAAGAATAAGGAAATTTGACACAAAGATGCCGAGAATGAGGATAGTCTCTGCATGCAATCTGCAAGTCAAAAACAAAATGAACCTCCACAGCTATATGCTACTGATAATACATCTCCAGTTAAGCAAAAAGGGTATGAAAATCATAGTACAGTGTAAATAAATCCCAAGAAAATCGAGGGAAGAATTTATTTCAAAAAAAATGCAAATAGTAATGCTGTAAGGAAAAAAAATCCTAAAATCTACATAAATCACCAAGTTGGTACCTAAAATTTTGAAGGTCATCCCTGAAATTTACAAAATTCCAAGATGATCCCTGAAATTGAAAATCATCAATCACATTAGTCATTCTGAAAAAACTACAGGGACTAAATTGACCAACTAAACGGACTAATGTAATTGAGGATTTCCAATTTCATGAATCATTTTGGTATTTTCTTAACTACAATATGAAGCACTAAGTCAGTAATTCATTCTTTCATAAGTATTACACCCTCAAACACACTTCCAAAAAGTTGTTCAAATTCATTAAAAATCAAATAATTTGAATCATCAAAAACTATTCAGACCACATTTGATTAAAGGATCCTCTTAGACTACATTTTCTTCCAAATACACAAAATTTACTTGATTAGCAACACTTTTATTTCCAAATACATAAATTCAACCCTTTTACTTCCTACAAACAATTTTTTTATAAAAACGAAAACTTGAATCCTCTAAAACAACTAAAAAAACCTAATTTTCAAAAACAGTAACAGAATGAATTACCTGACCCTTTTCACCAACTACAAGAATCTCCTCATCCGACCCAGTTGAAGAATCATCAACACATTTCGCTTGGTTTTCAGGGTCACCATCTAAAACCACACAATCATCATCATCGTCAACAGCTGCCACAACAACCTCGCTTAATTCTTCATCGGACATTTCCAAAAACTGCTTCACCCAATCAGAATCAATGCTGGTTTCTTCTTCTGAGGTTGTGTCTAACACAATTGGCATGGTTTTATATTTATTTGGTTAAAATTTCATATTTAATTCATGTTTTATTAAAAACTCTATTCTTTTGTATAGATTTTTATGATATTCTAGGCACTTTTGCACTATTTCATCAAAAAATACATGAGTTGAGGTGAATGTAAAGACCAAAAGTTATAATTAAAAATTTTATAGGTAAATTTTAGGGGGACTAAAACGAAAAGTTTATATATTTATAGGAACCAAAAACAATTTAACCCTTTAAAAAGTTTTTCATCTTCACTTTTGATCCCATTTTTTTAAGTAAACTCATATATTTTTTCCGTCAACTTTTAACTCCTATAAAATTTTCAGTCACTACTTTAGGACCTTATTTTTATGTCAACTTTTGTATTTTTTAATAAAATTTTGTAGAATATCGTAAAACTCTCTCCCAAAAAAATTAGAATTTTTTAACATAACATAAATTAAATATGATTTTTTAACAGCAACAAATATAAAAATTCATATTTAATTCATGTTTTGTTAAAAAATTCTTTTTTTTTTAAAGATTTTTATAATATTATAAATTTTTCTATAAACTTTTATTCAAAAATATGAATTATACATATGAATTTACTTAAAAGGAGAGGCCAACAATAAAGATGGAAAACTTTTGGAGGATTAAAAGTCGGAAAAAAAATAGAGGGACTGAAACGAAAAGTTAACATATTTATAGAGATTGAAAACACATTTAACCCTATTTTATAGGTTTCTATAAACTGAGCACGTGAAGTGAGAAAATAATATAGTTGATATTTTCATTGTCCAACAAAATAGGAGTTTAAAATTTGGCTTCTAACTCTAAATTTATTGTTTTTATCTTGACTTGGTGTAAAATTATTATTATTTTTTTGAATAAAATAATTTTTTATTTTATTTAACACATTTTTTTTTAACAAAAATGAATGATATTCATTCATTCAGATTGATAAAGTATATCGATACAATGAAAATTCACTAAAAACGAAAAAGGATGAATCTGTGAACAAACTCAGCATCCATGTTAATAGCATAAAACAACAAAGTACTAAAGCCTACACATATGACTATATTTGAGTCTCCGGAATATTCATGTCTCCGGATCTGCAACGTTGACGACTTCAAAGTCATTGATTTGATTTGCACTGGATCGAAGCTGATTTGACAATCTGTTCCGAACAAATACCTGAATGAAACAAAAAAGACAAACAATGTCGCACAAAGATGACGAACAAACAATGTCGCACTAAGACGACGAAATCACGAAAGAAACAACAAAATAGATGTGAAAATCACTTATTTTAATAAAAGGGAAGTAGAAAAACAAGTTAGAGCGGTGGTTTTGGGTCCTCTGAATCACCCCTCTTTGATAGATGAAGGAAAAGAAACTAGAGTTTTGGTGACGGCTCGAGAGAGAAGGGGAAGAGCTAAAATTTTATTTAACACATGTTAAAAAATCCTAATAGTTTGTGAAGACATTTTTTTATAATTCTCTAAGGTCCCGTTTGGGTTGAGCTTATTTTGAACTTATAAAAAATAGCTTATGTAAATAAATAAACATTTAAATTAGTTTATAAGCTCTCACTAAGGAAAATTGTATCTTTATAAACTATTTTTTCATAAATTACCTTAACAAACTTATAAATAATACATAAAAACTTATTTATTTGCATAAACTGTTTTATATAAGCTCTAAAATAAGATAATCCTAAC
>Ga0315913_1002205_pt1 | contig 22615 bp, 7 predicted proteins | sample MpolsnodulesMG_FD_207736 | JGI IMG/M metagenome (GOLD analysis project Ga0315913, IMG submission 207736) | Medicago polymorpha root nodule microbial communities from Los Angeles, California, United States - small nodules | ecosystem: Host-associated > Plants > Roots > Nodule | place: USA... | reverse complement strand
AGGAAGGGGTCCTTGGAATCCAGGAAGAAACTGCACTATGGAGCCACATTTAGCAACTTGAAAGCAAATATGTGATAGTAAAAGAAGAAGAACATGAACCATTCCAAAGAGGAAATCATGAATGCTAAACTTTGCCATTTATTTGTTATGTCACTCAGCTCCCTTTTTTTGTCATGAAGAAAAGTAGAGTGTCGAAATATATAGTACTAGCTTACAACAAAGGCCAACAATATAGGCAATGGGCGAAATCGAACATTTTTTTATTCAATCTTAGCCGTTAGATTGCACAAGCTCACGATGTATATAGAAATGCTAATTAAAGAGTGTCCTAATTTTTTTTAATGCTCTAAAATAGTAAGTTATATGAACGATGTAAGGTATTTCTAGGGGTGGGAATAGGGCAGGTCGCCTGTCAAGGACCTACGACCTAACCTATTTAAAATCTAGTTCGGCCCAGTTCTTTTAATAAAAATGTGACTAAAACTTTTTGTAAGTCTATTTAATTAAATATGCTAGACTAAGGTATAACAAAAAAAAACATGCTAGACTTAAAAAAAAAATCTATTAAACCCGCATACCTATTAAGTATTTTATATATAATTTTTTTTCATTATTGATATTGTTGAAGTTTTTTTTCTTCATAAACTCAAGCCTTCATTTGATTTAGTTATTTTGTAATTTAGTAGCAGACATATTTGTGTATTTTATGCCTTTATTAATAATAGGCTTATAGGTGTTGCTATGACTTGGTGTAAAATAAGCTTTTAAATAGGCTTTCTCACAACTATATATGTTTATGTAATAAGCCAAACACAAGTTTATATTTGTTACAAAATCTAACCCGACCTAACTCATCTCCACCTCTAAATATTTCTATCAAAGCCATATTCTAAATGAAATTAATTCTTCATCCAATTTTTATTTATAGGACACATTTAGATCAACAACTGATGTAATAGCTATTAATATTATTAATAGAACATTATAATTACGATTCTTTTCTTTAAAGAAAAATGATTATGATTATAGAGGTGAAGAAACGGCTACGTCGTATAATTGATCACCAACCAACCATTCGACCTACGAACACAATATATTTATCACATGTCGTGTATCATTCATCGCTACCTACCTAATACCCATTTCCCAGCCGACGTGTAAGAATCGGATCACCGAGGGCTTCACCATATTTTACTTTTATGCATTTCACATATATACAACAAAATTATAAGTAAAAAAGAGAAAAAAATAATTGTGAGTTCCTCATTATAAAAAATGTAAAGTAAAAATATACTCATCTGGTCATATTTATAAGTAAAGATATAATTTTTCAGATTCATTGAATAAACAATGTATCTCGTTTATATATAGGTGAGATACATCAGTTATTCAATAAACCTAAAAAATTGATTAGAGTGAATATTGAATTGAGAGTGATGAAAGTAGTATTAATTAGAATTATAATTGAAAAAAAAATTAATATAAACATTGAGAAGTGAAATGGGTCAAATGTTTAAAAAAAAAATATATTTTACAAATGATTAAGTTATTTTGAGACGGAGGAAGTATTATATTTATTAGAGCTTTCCTATCAAAGACTACATAAGGGCATATCAGGGTGTTTCGATTCAAGAATAGTTTCTCTTTGCCAATATGGTTGAGATCCATTATGGATGATTGTAAAATGACTATTAATGTCTTTTAGTCAATTATATTTCCACTTTGTTGAAATTGAGATTAACTCATCCTTTCAAAAACAACTTTGTCATACCCTAAATTTTGACCAATCAATATGTTTATTCGCACTTCAGTCAGTTAAAATTTCTTCTTTCGTATTTTAAATAGTTAAGCCATTTTGATTTGCTTTTTAAATAGTTAGAACATTTTTATCCGCAATTTAAATAGTTAAACACTCTTATTCGCAGTTAAACTTTTTATTCGCATTCTTATATAGTCTAAACGATTTTATGTGTCTTTTTAAGTATTTATTTGCATTTTTAATCAGTCAAAAAGTTTTTATTTGCATTGTAAAAGCCGAGTAAAGTTGTCGTCTCAGACGAAATTTCGCCAGAAAGGTATTTTAAAATACCTCATTTGGTTACCAAAAGGGACAATTTTAATTACATTTTTTTTAGTTTATTATCTTCCCCTTTTATTTCTTTCCTTTTATGTATTTATCTCATTTTTATTTATTTCATTTTAAATTTTCGTTTTTATTTATTTTATTATTAAATAATATTTTGTTTTTTAGAGTGTTATCCTTTAAAGTCCTGTCCAGGTGTCACAATATCATTAGTCCTTTATTTCTTCTTGTCCAAGTTTCTTTAATCTAGCTGCAGGGGTATTTCTGTCCTTTCCATGTATCAGTCTCAAACCCTAGTTTTCCACCTATAAATAGTGTCATTTATGACACTGTTTAGAGAGAGAGAAAAATCATTGTTCACACGTCAGAAAAGTGGCAGCAATCAATTTACAAAAACACAAAAAACTCTTTCTCTCTCCTAAGTTTTAGATCAAACCACAAAAATCACTACAAAGTTATGATGAACACCAAGAACATAATAACAATTTGCTCATAAACCTCCCAAACCAAAAATCATCACAAATACACACAAATCATCACAAATCTACTCAAAGTACATTTGTGATGATTTGTGATCTGAGATCTAACGGCCCGTGATGGTCCCTGTTCAAGCCATGTGTGGCACCCCCTCTGTTCCTCACTGTGTGTCTTCTGTTTAAACCGTCAGATTGTAGATCTGAGGGCTAGTGTGCGCTTGGTTTTAAATCCTATGAGTGTTGCTTATTTTCTTTGTTGTGTTCTTGTTTTTTTTAACCCTCAGATCATTTGATCTAGTGGCTGTAATGAGATGATACAGTGATTGAATATAGACCTCCTGATTCATCAAGCGGTCCATATTCATCCTGCCTGAGCCTTTGTTTTATTTATTTTTCTTCACTATTTTTCAATATATTTTACACCATTTTTTTATTTTATTTTAATCTCTCTTTTTATTCTAAAAAATGTATTCTCTCTTTTAAGACTTTCTATCCTTTAATATTTGCTTTAATTGCTTATTTCCACTACTTTTTGTTATTTGCTTGATTGTTTTTTTTTTAAAATTGCGATTTATTTCATGCTTATTTGTCGCTTATCTCTAATTTAATTCATACTTAGACTTATTGCATGCATAGTTAATTCTCGTCATTTATTTTATTATCATCATCTGTTTAGTGTGTATAATAGGGAATTTATGTAATCTATGCATTTTATTTCTTGCTTGAAGACCTTAGAGGCTATGTAATTATGTAAATAACACATGCACCGACACTATCCCACTCTATTTATCGCTTTATGCTTGGATTGTGAGTGAGGACCAAAATGGATTAGGGACCAACTAGAATTAAAAACTTGACTAATTTGAGTGCCTTAAAAGTAAACAACTAGTAATTTAGGTCGGAATTTTACTTGGGATCCAACATCCTCGGTAATTTTCTTTCACATTTTATTTTTTTTCGTCACGTTGAAACGTGTAGTTTTTTTACTGTTAGTTTAGAAAAATCTTTTTTTTCAAAAATATCAAACTTCAAAAATATTTTTTTAAGAAACCTTGGACTTTAACCCAAGAGTTTGTTTTTCCATTTATTTTCTTAATCAAATTTTTAAGCAACTTTAATATCCATATTAGACTTGGATTTCTTTTAATTAAAATCAAACAACTTCACTTCCTTTTTCTTCTATGCCTTGAGGCCCCTTTTCCCATCTTAAAACCATTTTCAAAAACTCTAAAAATAACCCAACCCACAAAAATAATTTTTGAGAGTGAACTACATGGGTTTTGATCCCTTTTTAGGGTATGTAGGCAAAGGAGTTAATCCTTCCAAATCAAATAAAAATAACCAAAAACATACTTCTTCTCCCTCCATTCTTTCACTTAGACATTTAGGCAAGTATTTTCAAAATGAGTAAATGATTTAACACAAGATAAATTAGGCAAAAGGTTCCTACGGAGTACCGTAGTCTTGTAGGGTGCTTAACACCTTCCCTTCACGAAATCAACCCCCGGATCCATAATCTTATAAGGGTTTTTACTTACTTTTTCCCTTCCCACGAATAAAAGTTAAGAGTTCAAAGATTGACGATTCAAATCATTTAATGGTTTGATATCCGAAAATCAGGAGCACAAGCTTGTATGACGAGGATTCCTCATTGAAGAGTGTCTTTTCTTTATTAGAGGATTCCTTATTATGGATGGTAGTATTATTATCAAGAGTCCTAATTTTTCAATGTAAGACTTAAGTTTCTCTCAATACACGCCCTCACACCCATCACTGCTGGACTTGGTGCGTGGATAAATGGAAGGTACCCCAAATTGCTAGACTCTGATACTATCTTAAAATTTCGTACAATCATTCTTATAAAATTGGTTTGTAAGGTCAGGAGTGCCTCCTATAAAGAGGAGACAATCAAAAGTCATATTTTTTCAACGTGGAACTTGGATTTTTTCCCTTACTTCCATATTTTTAATAAAAGGTTTATATTTTAAACCATTAAACATATAACGATTCATATATACTCAATCACACAACAAATTGTGGTAATGCAAGATTTTAATCATGATGGAGTTTAATGAAAAAAAGAGAACAAAACTCAACAAAAAGAAAACTACACTAACATAGTAACATTCATATGCGTCCAATCAATAAGATGATTATGGAGTTGTCTAGGAGGAACTTCCAAAATGGTAACATCATACAAACTTAGATTAAGAGTATAACTAGCTAGCCAATATGCAAATTTGTTTCATTCAAGCAAGGTGTATTTGAAAATCACGTGTCATTGCAAGTTAGTAAAAGATCGTGTATCCTCCTGATCAAGGTAGAGGTGTGTCCATTAAGCTTACAACTCTCATTAACCATATCAATCAAAAGCTTGAAATCACTTTCAACTATAATATGGAAAAAACCTTGTTCTCTAGCAATTTGCAAACTTATGTACATTCTCAAGATTTCTGCATGAAGGAATCACAAGTTCCAATCTTTTGAGTATATCCTTTCAACTAGCAACCGTCTGAATCCCGATATAGACCATCATATCCTACATCATTCATTAAACCTTGCAAGCTACATTAGATTTAAGTTTTATCTAATCCCTTTGCGGATGCTTCTAGTTGATATAAATAGTCTAATGTTGCCTCTGCCTTCCCGTCAAAAGAGAATGACCATGTCTATCGATCTCATATACTATATGAAGAATGACCTAGATATGATAATTTGAATGTTGCAAATCATCATAAAAAATATATTTGTTTCTCCATCTCCAAAGGTACCAACATGCCACCATGATGTTTATCTGTTTTTGTTGATTTTCGGAGTTGGATGTGTACTGTGTTGGCTATGCGTGTTTTGTGGTTCACTGTTTACATTTACTTCACATGGAATGTTACCTACCATTTCACCTCATGATGTCTCCCAACAAGCTAACCTTATTGACGATCAATACCCATGACCTAAAATCAACAACATCATTGCTTTTCACATGGCATGGTGTTCAACATAAGAAGAATTCTTAAAAAGATGGTAGTTACTTTGATATATAAAGCTATTCTGTTAATACAATTAATTAAAGTCAATGTAAATGGTACGGTATCATGGATATCCATGATGTGAAATCATGATGGAGATGTATCCTAAGTTTTCTTTCGACGTGTATGCTAAATAATTTGGTTGCTATTTATCATATAATGGATTTAGATTGGAGAGATGGAACCCACTTGGGTTAGCTAGCCTGATATATTGGTTTGGGATCTGGGAGTGTGATCTTCCTTGAGGTTTCAAGTTTGATTTTCTCCGGTGTCAATTTGGATGGACTTTGAAGTTTCAAGTTCGATTCTCTCCGGTGCCAATTTGGGTAATTCCTCTCAAAGAAGATTTTGGTCTTTTTCTCTCCAGATTATAGATAATACTTGGGTAACATTGTGGTTGGTGACATTGGTGATATTACCAACCACAATGTTACAAGTGTACAAAACAACAAAACACTCTTGTGAAAGAAAAAGAAGAAAGCCACATGTGGCATTGTTGTTGGCCAATGTCACCAATATCATCAACCACAATGTCACCCAAGTGCTACCCTCAGATTACTTTGTTCATTTTATTGTGAGACAGGCGAAATTGCACTCACCAATTATGTAAAGGGATGTGCTATATCTAGCGAGAAAATTTCTCGCGAATGCATCACGATGGCAAACTTTAGTTGTAACAAAAAAAAAACTAGCATTTATCATAAACGTCGGTTACCATAAATTAAAGAATTTGCCTATTCAAGTGCTCGTGAAACATTGAGGACGCTTGTTTTTGCTAAAACAAGCATTTCCCTTATGTTAATGTTTAGGAACATAAACATTAACTCAACAAAAAATATACATAAGAAGTCTTTAAAAAAAAAAATTAAGGACTAATTAAAAAATAAATTCAATTAAAAGTTAAATTTTGCTTTATTGATAAGTTTAATTGAATCTTACTTTTGTTTTTAACATCCCATTACATTTGAAATATGAGTCTCCCTATTGCTATCTTTAGAAAGATCCACCAATTTCGTTGTTATTGTTGTAAAAGACACGCAAAAACCAACCTGGCAATGTGGCTATGGAATGTGTCAAGCACAAAGGGAGAAGAATACACAGCCATCCTCTATGAAACAGAAAAGTAAATACAGTAATCAATAAACAAGAAAGTAACTACTCGTTAACAAGAAGAATAAAAATTGAAATAAACTAATGGGGAGTTAAGGTAATATAATTACCAACTCCCTCTTATTTCATGAAATAAATAATGCTCAATAATCTGCATTTATGTGACATATATTTTTCCACACTTAGCAACTTAGCATATGAGTTTATTTTTGGCTATTCCTCCTACAAAGGCCTCTTAGATATCCATCTACTAAACATGGCAAGACATTCTTCAGGCCGGTACTCGGGAGCTGTGTGTCCTCCACCCTGTAAAGTTGATCAAAGATTAAACAAACTAGTAATGATTCTTAGTGCATGGTTATTATATATTAATTTCGAAAGTGAAGTGTGTTTGTAAATTATAGTTGCAACTGTTGAGGTACAAGTGACTTGCCTTCACCGTTGCAAATGTCATCCCATTGGAGTACGTCCTTGTGTATCTATACTTGCACAAAATTAAAACAAATATTAAATTAATTTGTTTTTTTCTAGATAGACAACATTTGAATCAACAAAATTTGATGTATTTGATTTAATTGTTGAACCAAATATATTAACATTTTTTGACCAAATATATAATGGGATTGAAGAGAGTAAAAATTATTGATCACTTTCTGAATTAAATTGTAAACTCTTACTTTAAGAAACACCATTTCATAAATAAAATAAAAAAAGAATAATACTAGCAACACCCTCTTAGAAAAAATAGAATAATTCTAGTAAAAATTATGTGAATACCCTGCAACTTGTCCAACTGTATGCCACTGCCTCCAATCATCAACAATGGAGTAGTTTAAAGATCTTATCCATGCTTTTGTATCCAAGAATGGAATTAAAATGTCATGATCGCCACTGTTAACAATATTTTTGCCATTAGAAAATTGAGATTAATTTGTATATGGTGACAATGTAAAACTTTTATATAACAAATCAAATCATATAATTGGATACATGTGTAATTAATTGTATATTGAAATATACAAATTAAACCTGAGAGATTATAAAACTAGTTCATCAGTGCTAATGACATCTTACATCCATATGCAATTTATGAACATAGAGAAAGAGTAATATTGACCTGTAGATTAGTGAACGATAGCCTTTATCACTAAGATTTACATGATAATCAAAGCTGTTAGAGATATCCCCCTTATAAGATATTTCATCGGAACGACGTTCCCATTTTCCGATAGTTCCCTGCAACACATGCAGCCAAACGAGTATTATCGTGTGTGTCTATATTGTCTATAAAAATCTGGCAAAGACTTCATGCAAGATTGCAAGGATGCCATCGAGAAAAAATTATGAAAAACAAAAGCCTTTTCTTTAGAGTAGACAAATAAACAACATATGACTAAATTATAACTTTCATATGTATGTGGAGATCTGCTCTTTACCCAAACGTTTTTGCTCTTTTCAACTGAACTGACCAAAATACCCTTACACATGTTAACCCACGCTGGTGTTAAATTTGTGTGAGTTAACTAACGCAGAGATTTACACTAGCATGAGTTAACTAACGCAGGAGCATTTTAGTCATTTCAATTGGAAATGAGCAAAACCTTTTGGGTAAAGAGCAGAATTCATGTATGTGTGTGTAAACTACATACCTCGCGTATGTGTAGGGCTTTGCGAACAGTGCTATTGTTGGCCCAATAACCAGAAAGTAAACGTGGGTAATTCTACAACCGAGGAAACAAACATCAAGTTAACAAAATGTTTCGAGGTTATATCTATATATATATATATATATATATGGTTTAAATGTGTCTTTGGTCCTTGCACTTTCTTCACTTTTTGCTATTAGTCCTTACACTCTTTTTTGTTTGGCATTAATCACTGCACTTTATAAAATATTTGGTATTGGTTCCTTTGTTAACTTTTCTGTTAAAATAAACAAACAAAACTAACGGAGTGCCACGTGGCCCAATCATTTCACGCCACGTGGCACACTAAAAGACAAAATTATAAAATTAAAATAAATCAAATAAAATGTATTTTTAATTATTATTATTATTCAGAATTAATTAAAATAAATCAAATAAAATATATTTTTTAATTATTATTATTCAGAATTAAAATAAAAAATATATTTTTTAATTATTATTATTCAGAATTAATTAAAAAACAATTATTTTATTTGATTTATTTTAATTCTGAAATTTTGTCATTTAGTGTGCCACGTGGCGTGAAATGATTAGGCCACGTGGCACTCCGTTAGTTTTTTTTTTTTTAACAGAAAGTTAACAAAGGGACCAATACCAATTTTTTTTATAAAGTATAGGGACTAAAGTCAAACAAAAAAAAGTGTAAGGACTAATAGCAAAAAGTGATGAAAGTGCACAGACCAAAGACACATTTAAACCTATATATATATATATATATTAGAGTGTATGAAATAAGAACTCTCATATACTGTGAGGAATGCAAAATATTAATTATGATCATTTGATTAAAATTAAGGCTGAGATAATTATATATTCATTAAAATAATCACGTAACTTTGACATTAAGAAAGACCGTCACGAGGTTACCTTTCTTTTCTTCCCTCAATTTTTTCCTTTCACACTGACATTTAAGGTTTGTGTGGTTATGAATTTTTGGAGGGGGGACATTTTAAATAATTTATTTTAAGAGCATGTTATATTGACATCCAAATATCCACAACTCCACACCGTAACTCTCCTAATGAACCAATTTGGCCTTGCACGCACTCCAAGGTAATAAAAAAATGATTAAAAAAATTCATTTGTATTTCCGACTGTATTAAAATCGGTGTGTACAACCTTTTGGTTGTTCATCTATCATTTCCCTTTTTTTAATTCAATTTTTTTAGGAGAAGAAGGGAGGCGGTCATAATCCCTCACAGAGCAATTTTTTTCCCTCCAAATTAAATTGGAAGGATTTAGAAGGGAGATGTAACTTATTATATTGATGAAATCACCCTCATTTTTATTGTTAAAATCTTATGGTTGTTGGAATAATAAAAGTTTAGGTTTCATGTCCAATTGCTATTCCTTTCCATTTTTTTCTTTTGTCATCTCAAAATCAAGTCAACTAGCGTTTTTTTCCTTTCCATATTTTGTTTCATGGCCTTGATCATTGTCCGTCTTACTTTTATTTTTTTTTTTATTTATTTCTCTTATAATATATGACACAATCAATTTAAACTATGTTACACAAGTTTATGTAACTTCGTTTCTTGATTCTTAATTTTAAATTTGTATAAATTGAGTGTAAACTATTTTACACTATTTTTAAATCACAATCAATTAAACGGTGAATGATTAAATTAAGTCGAATATTTGTAATGAAATGATGGTCGTGATTGATAGATCAGCGGTGCTATATATCACAAATATAGTACTCACAAATTTATCCCGAATACAGTTAAAACCATCCTGTTTGTAAAGTATGTGAAGGTATATATCATGGGATCTCCTCTTGGTTTAATCCACTTTCATGAGTGTACCTATTTCATGGTCCTTGTTCATAATTATAGATGAGTTGGAAAGTGAATCACACAGTGCCATGAAAGTTGAAATGCACGTGTATGGAATACAAATTATCATAGATAAGTGATAACAAAATACATATTGAATGAGGGGAACATATGAGAGTGATCAATAAAACTAGTGGTTCTTTAATTAAAAAATAAAAATAAAACTAGTGGTAATACGTGAGTGTGTGATGTCGTGATAAATTCTTGATGTTTTTCTTCGCTGTATTTATCATTACTTTTGATAGATAGTGCTACTATAAAAGTTCAATATGTATAAATTATAAATCCTTAAGTAAATATCTATAATAATTAATGCTTCAAAAAAAAATCTATAATAATTAAATAGGGCAGAATGAATATTACCGGACAGCTTAAGGAAGGTAATCTGGAGAGATATTTCTTAATTAGAGATCTCCTTGGAGTATTTTCAGTGCGAAGCCAGCCGCATTCGGTCGGGTCTAAAATATGGGCTCCATTAATTCCCTTTATAGCCTGAAAAGAAAAAATAATACAAGAATAGTATTGACTTTGTGATTGATATTATTTATTTATTTTTTAATATTTTAGCGATAAAATTCTTATACAAAGTTGAGAAGAGGAGAATCGTGGGTTTAAATCCACGCAACTGCATAACAAACATCCATGTAGGTAATAAATAGTTAAAATTTAGACCTAATTTATCTTTGCAATATGAATGTCTCTCTTTACAAACTATTGTTTAGACTCTTATCTTTTTTATGTGGGACTTGAATCTTCACGTCCATCACTATTGGACTTGATATGTGTATGTAAATGGTAGATTGACCGATCGGTAGACTCTGCTATCATATTGAAATTTGAGTCTAACTCATCCTTTGTAAGATGACAAATGTCTCTCTTTATAATTTTTTCTGTGAACTCTCTTTATATGTGAGACTTGGATTTTCTCAATGAAATCTACTTATGAAATATAATTTGATAAAAAAAATACAATGGATAAAAAAAAATTAAACGGATGCATATAAATACCTTGTCGAATGAGTTGATATCTCTGGAACATAAAATATTTTTGGGGTCTACACCTACATAGTCTCCATTGCAATTTTTTTGCAGCGACTACAAAATAGAGACCGGTGATCAATTTTACTTCAATAAGGTAATGAGAAAATATAATTCAATTACCTCATATAGTTCATCGGATATGAATCCCATTCCATGAGCATAAGGAATTTTATAATTCTTTTCCTTTCTAATAGTTAGAGGATTCCCCAACACGTATCCCTGAAGAAAATATTATTTCAATAGAATTGGAGTGATAAGAATAAAATATGGGTTTTGTCAAAAAAGAATAAAATATGGGTTGTAAGAGAGTGATATCCTTTAAAACCCTAACCTGTAGATTTATCTTTGGTTGGAACCTTTTTTCATTTCCTACAAACAATTTAATTAATTTGTGAATCATTACACATACAAAAAATAGGTATATTAGTAAAACAATTGTTTTATGGTACGAACTTTGCCATACATGATAGAATTTGAAGTTGTTGTGTTCAACAAATCGACGCAATCACTCATTGATAGTCATTCAATCAAAATCGAATGATCCAAATGTAAGTTCAATATTTTTTAAAATACACAATTAAAATTAAATCTATGACTTTTTAACCATCAAATCAATATGGGACGGTCATTGATGTTATGACTATGTGATAGCATGAAATCTAATTTCTATATGATTGATCCATGAATTTTGTACCTTGCGCAATTTCTTGAACAATTGCTGGAACAATAATGCCAGAATATGAATCACCAGCAATGTAAACTTCATTTGATTGAAATTCTGGATGTTCAACCAACCACTACAAATATTTATTTATAACGTAATTTTTGTTATTTTGTTGACTGACTCATAATTGAAAACAAAAGTTAAAAACAAAGAAAAAAGTGATAATTGAAGAAATTAAAGCAAAAGAATTTGGTTGAATATACCTTTCTAAGAAATTGGTGGGCTTGGTTAACTTGTATCAAGTCGCTTCGTTGAGCACCAGATTCTGTGGTAGCATAAGTGAAGCCTGTAGAAACAGGCAAATCTGCAAATATAATGCTACTCATCTGCCAAAAAATATTATTATAAATATTTTTAAATATATACATGATTAAAATGTATTTGATGAAATATAGATACAATAAAGGTGAACACTCATGCACCCTTTAAATTTAGTTGATATGTATGTATCATTAAATTATTCAATGTCATGTCATATTTTTTATACTAATTTATATTAAAATCAAATCAAATTTTAAATGAATTTTGCCTAAAAAGTATTGGTAGCCAACCAAACACCAACTTACTTAAAAATTATACCAAAAAATTGTGGATTTATAAATCCCACCTTTGTCCATGAAGCTGGCCTCGAGATCAGATTAGGAAGGCTTCCATTGTAATACTCCTTTTTAAACATAATTGGACCTGCAATGTCTCAAATTTCAATTGTTTTATCCATGAATGTGGAGTCAAATCTAGTTGTTCGATATTGTTCAGAAGTGCATTGACTTTATAAAATGCACATATACAAATTTATTATCCAAACAATAAAATGCACATATACAAATTTGGATTACTTTATAAAATTACATACCTCAAAAAAATACTTATTTGTAAGACTATCACATAGTCATCAAAGGTTTGGATCTTTCTTGAATTCAATACTTTTTATAATAATTGTAAGACTATCCAAAAATGGGAAGTTGTTGTAATTACCTATTTCGTACACAAGGCCAGACAAAGCAGAGCAACCAGGTCCACCAGTTAGCCAAAGCAAGAGAGGATCCTCCTTTGGATTCTTCTCTGATTCAATGAAGTAGTAGAACACTTGCACATCCTCTTGTTCACCCACTCCCACATACCTAATCAACAAACATGGATATAAAATTATTTGAAAACCATAGATTAAAAATAAAAAACTTCAAAACTATAGAGCTAAGTAAAACTGACCCGGTTTCAAGCACAAAAGGAAGGGGTCCTTGGAATCCAGGAAGAAACTGCACTATGGAGCCACATTTAGCAACTTGAAAGCAAATATGTGATAGTAAAAGAAGAAGAACATGAACCATTCCAAAGAGGAAATCATGAAATCTAAACTTTGCCATTTATTTTTTATGTCAGCTCTTTCTTTTTTTTGTCGTTGATGTCAAAAGTAGAGTGTTGGAAGATATAATAGCTTACAACAAAGGACAAAAATAACCAAAAAAACAAAAATTAGTGAGGAAAATTTAGAGAAGGAAAAGTTGAAATCCCTCTCTAATTTCGTCACTAAATTTTGCGAACAAGAAATTTATGAGGTATTTTATTTTTTCCGTCACTAATTTTCCTCCCTAATTTTAGACGAAATGGATAACAATTTGTTATTCAATCTCAGCCTATAGATTGTACAAGCTCACCATATACATAAAAAGATGTAAGATAATTTTATCATTACAAAATTGAATGTGTGACAATTAAACTCCTATCAAAACCATATTTTATTTAAAATTAATACTTCATCAGATTTGTATTTATATGAAATATTTGAGTCAATAATTTAACGCATAAATTAGGGATCGAACCTCTAACCATTTATTTAATGAACTCAATAAATATTGAAATAATTAATAATTATTTCAATTTTGATAAAATATGATATTTATAAAGTCTGATATTAATTGATAATTTTTTCGATACAATATATTAATTAATAATAGAGTTAATTAAATAATCCTTTCAAAAACTAGAGTTAATTAAATAAATGATCTTTATGTTTAGGGTAAATTACATTCACCTCCTTTGAGGTATTGTTAAATAGCACTAACATCCCCTCTAGTTTTCAATTAAACATTAACCTCCCTTAAATTTTATTTAAAATGACAAACACATCCCCTCCTTCTAACTAGTTGTTAACATCGTTAGTTTGTCTTCGGTTAATTAACTTCTCATGATTTTGTTTAAAGTGGTGTAATTAACTTCTCTACCTTTTATTTGCTTTGATCCAAGATTCCATAGAAACTGCAATGAAATGGTATTGAAGAGGTAGTGTTTTATTTAGTTAATCAAGATCAACATCCGATTAGCAAACATGAGGAGTAATACATTTAATTGTATCACAATTCAACGTGGACATATAGAAGAATAAAAAAGGACCCGGAGAGAAGGAATCCAATTGAAAATCGTTTGAGTAATTCAAATTCATTTTGACTTAAAGAGCAATCAGAAATCTGCCCCAATTTTTATGCTATTTATCCTCCCACTTCTTCTTCTATGTCTCTCGAGAGAAACTTAAAGAACAAATCCATCAACAAATATATTTCAATTGAATTTGACTATGTTGGCTCTGTGACTTCTTCCAATTTTGATGATTTTATCTCTGATTAAGTTTTAACTCGGTGTTTCTCTCAACAATTCTGTCTCAAATTCATTTCCGTTTTGGTTATTCTTATAGTCACTACCAAACAGGGGAAAACAAAACATTCTGATTTCAATGACGGTTTTGACAGAGGTGAAGACAAAACAGGGGAAGAAATGCTTTTAAAGAAAGGTAACGATGACAAAAACATGATAATTTTGTTGAGTAAGTGAAGAGGGTGAGGTTTTTGAATGTGTCATTTAATTGAGAGCTAACGGTGTTACATGGAGCGGAGGTTAGTGTTTAGTTGAAAACTTGCGGGGTGGTTAGTATAATTTAAGAAGATCTCAGGGGAGGTGAGTATAATTTACCCTTATATTTAAGATTTGTTTTTAGTCTTTATCCATTTACTTAATTAACCCTCAATATTAACACTATGAATGAATGAGGACAGTGACACAATAAGGAATTTTATAGAGCTTACCAAATTTTTACTGCAAATTCACACGTTACATAACATATAAATAATCATAAATCGAAACAAAAGAGGCTCGTCATTTTGTCAATAAAAGTACAATTTAAAATAAGAGAAATAAAACATAACTTGTCAATAGAGTGCTAAATAAAATTAGGAGGTAAATGCCCTTTTCGAGACCGCTTTGCGGTGAATGTTCAAATAATATCAACATCATCAAGTCATTAAACCACACATCGTTGATCTTATTTGTTGAAGATCAACAAATTAAAAGTTAAAATCTGATTTATTATGCTCGGTTGTAGAAGTGATTGTTAGTTTTTTTTTAGGTATAAAGTGATTGTAAGTTGTAACTTGATAGTATGTCATTTTGTCTAATAAGCTATTATGAATAGTGATGCAATTGTTACCATAAATTAAATGAGCAATGGATTATAATAGATTTTGATTTCTCTAAGTATTGACTATTGGTTTGGTTGAATGGTATAATAGTTCATAGTTAGGGAGAATTATTCTAGTTAAGTCACTTCAAGAATTAACCCACTTGAGTTGGTCTGGTGGTATTGGCTTGAGATCTAGGAGTGTGTTCTTCTTCGAGTTAGACCACTCATGGCTTCACTCTATCTCTATGAGTTAAAATTCATCCGAGTAATGTTATTATATTTGTCAAATTACACCTTATAAACAAAAAATTTATATTTTAAATTTATTTAATTAATGATTTATATTGTCATTATTATAGACCACATACATTATTTAATAAATGAATCTAAAATATTGATTGTTGCTTATAATAGTGACCGAGGGATGTACTTATTCCATCTGTTTCAGAATTAGTGTCTTTTAATATAAAAATATTTGTTTCAAAAGGAATGTCAATTTCACTTTTTAATGTTTAATAAATTACTCCCTCCGTCCCAAATTATATGACGTTTTGTCATTTCACACGTATTAAGAAATGTAATTAATTTTATATATAAAAAAATATTATGAGTTGTTTTACAAAATTGTCCTTAATAAATTGTATGAGAAAGATAAATTAAAGAATTGAAAAAAAGAAGTAATAATTAACTAAAGATATAATAGAGAAAAGTAAGATTAATGTTTTATTGGTATTGTAAATCAATATATAATTTAGGATAATTTTTTTTCTCTCAAAAACTACATTTAATTTGGAGCGAAGGAATACGTTTTTTCCATTATACATTCTAATTATTACCAATAGATTACTCTCATGGCACTAGAGAACGTCATATCCATCTCATTTATCACATACTTCATCACCGACTTTTCCTTCTCGTGATTGCTGCCATCTGCACATATCAACAATATTAATTGAATCCTGGCAACCATACGCTGTTGCATCACTGCACTAATACGTGAGGCCCATCGCTAGCGGAGGAGTATGGTTTACTTCCTTTTTAGGTATAGTATTTAATCTGCATGATTTTAGGAGTGGTTGGAGAGAAATATTATTGATTTTACTGATGATATTATAATCCATGTTTTGATTTTGTGTTATGAAATATGGTGCGTTAGAAATAAGAAATATTTTGGGGGGATTGATGTTAATGTGGTTGTCATTGTTCAAAAGACTTATTAGGAATTTTAAGACTGCTAGTATGGTGTTGTTGGAGACACTAAGTGGATGTACAACTTTGCTAACATCTAATGTTCACTGAACACCTCCTTTTAGTGATTTCTACAAACTTAATGTTGATGTAGCATGTCCGATAGAGGGGGTAAGTGGAGTATTGATGTTCTGGTGAGAGATAATGAAGGTGTTGTAGTTGGTGCTAGTTGCTGCCAAATCGTTTCATTACCAGATTCAGAGATTGCAAAAGCTTTAGCTATGCGGAAGGGTTTGAAATTTACGAAAGACATGTCTTTTCTGAATCTTATAGCAGAATCAGATGCTTCTAAGGTGGTCTTGACGCTGAATGCTCATCAACAATCTCCCATCTATGCGGCTCTATTATTGGAGATTGTATTAGTTTCAAAGTTTGTTTTCATAGTTTAAATTTTTTGCATGTTACGCGTGAAGCCAATCAGACTGCTCATTATTTAGCTAAACATACTCATTATTTTTGCCGTTTTGACTTTTATTTATTGCCAGACTTTTGTTAATGAATTTTTCTTTAACGTCAGAAAAAAAAAAGTTTAAATTTTCAGACAATATTCATACCTAAATGTTTTTGTAAATAATAAATTATACTTAAATGAATCTCGTTTGTTGTAATGCACTCACTAACATAAGTACAAAACCCCACTTTTCAAATCGGCTGGAAATGATTTTGTATTCGACTTATAGATTGTCGATTTAGTAACCGTCTCATTTTTAAGTCTATGTTGATCTGATTTAAATCTTTTCATTAAGTTAGATAAACCGATTTAAAGTCTATTAATTAAATCGGTTAGCCTCACTTAAAAAATGTTAGAAAGTTTTATTCAATTCAAAATCACCAATATATACAGATTCACCCAATTTTAATTTTATTTATTTTATTCTTTAATTTTTTCCCTGTTTCTTCACATTATACATGATTTTAAAAGACAGTATGAACACTCTCCGTAAGCATAATTCAGTTGGCAGAAATCACGCATCATTATATGAAGGAGTTGTGGTTCGAATCTGGACACCCTACTTATTCACTTTAAAAAAAATGAATTCTAGCCATTAGGCTACCTGACACACAAAAAAAATGAAAATAGAGAATCCCTTGACCTAAAATCATCCATTAATATTATAAAGTTGCAAAATTATACTTATACACTAATATATATAATACACCTAGAAACATCAATTTGAAAGCATATTTATAAAAAAAAAAATCAATCAGCAAGCATAAAGTTACAAAATTATACTTCTAACATCAATTTTATATATTTGTAACCTCAATTCGGGTCGGACCTTGAGGTATGCAAACCGCTCAATAGAATCGGGCCTCCCCAAGGTATGACTCTAAAAAAATATATTATAGCCTAGTAGTACTACTAAGTACTATCCCTTTTAGGAAGGTGGTTTGAGGTTCCTCATGTATACTGTAGTGATTTGCACCTTTGGATATACCGCATATATACGACACATTGTATTTATCTTTTAAAAAATATAAATAGAGCATTGTTCTTTTAAAAAATATGCGTTTTTATTTTATCATGGACCTCTTTTCACGTACAGAACCAGGCCTCCAGATTCGTAGGAACGGCCCTGATTCTATCTATTTCAAATATTTGCCTCATTTATGATTTGGACAATATTTTATGTATTCATTAAAAATTTCATACGAAAGACTACATAAAGGAATCATGTGTTTCAATTAAACAAAAGTAACTCTCTAGTCAATGGTCATGTTCTAAATTTTGCTGGGGGAGAAAACAACTTTTTGTTGTTTTTTTTTCTTTACGTGGGTTTAAGGAAAAAACCTAGTTTTTCAGCCCAAACCCACTTCGAAATCAACTTATAACTATAACTTTTTTCATTCACAAATATTCATTTAGAACGAAGCGGTTCAAGAGGAAGAAAAACATTAGGAGCTTCAATGGAGGAGTCTCTCTCTTCAACAGACTGAACGTGCAAAAACTTCCCCCATTTACCATTTTGATTTATTGTTTTTATTTTATTTTCTGTTTTAAATAAGTAACGCTAGTTGCCTAGTTGGAACGACAATCACTCTGTATACGTTACTCACTTATCATTGTATTGTTTGGTAACGATTTGGTACGCTTGCCGAAATTGTCCATCAAGTTTCACAAACCCGAAATCGTTGTATTCGGTAAATTTCTCGATATCTCATTTGTTACCCATGATGGTCAATTAATGATTTGTTTCGATTGTCCCACGGTGGGTGCCAATTGTTCTGAATTTGTTTAAACTCACACCAATACAATGATGTGTGAAGCAAAATTTATAGAAAAGGATAACGAAAGTGACTAATCAAACCACATGCAATAAAAACAAGATATAGCAGAAGAAAAATCAAACACCATGATATTTGTTTATCTAGTTCGGCCTAAATTGACCTATTTAAGAGAAATAGAACAGTTCTTCGATGCACTATCCATCAGTTTCTTATAAAGAGATACAATGGTTACTAGAAATTAACCTTAAAGAATAATCCCTTATTTCTACCTGTTTCTAAGTCTCTTCCTTTAAACAAGAGACTCAATGATTTTCACTTATCAAGGTGTTAGATTGTTTTATAACTCAAGGTTCTACCACAAAAGCACTAAATTATTAGCCTTTTAGTTCATAAGAATTCTTTCTTTTATTAAGCCTTAGTTCTCACCACTTTCACCTCATGTCAAAAATGAAAACAGGCACCTTGTATAAATATATGGGAAATGCTAACCCAACAAGTTTAGAGGTCTAAAGTAGCTTCTTTTGTGTGGTCTTTTACAATAAAACAAATTGCGTAAGACTACGGATTTTAGAATAAAGGGGATAAAGGGTCTTCAACTTTACCAACTCAACTAATGTAACATTAATTCATTTTGAAATTGTCATATTATATAGACCATTTCCTTTCTCACCTTATGAGTTTCTCACGTGCCCTATATAGTTTGGATTTTAGAATTCGAATTGCATAAAAACTCCAAAAAAACGTTGAAATATTTCGGATTTTAGAATCCGAATAGAGTGCGCGAGAAGCTCACGGGGTGGAAAAAATAATGACCCTATTATATATTTATAACCAAATTAAATTTTTTTGGAGGCCTTTTGGCCCAAAATTTTGAGGCTTAAAGCCCTTGCTTGGGCCGGCCTTGTATAGACTTCACTTTGCTTATCTTCCATTTCAAGAAACAACATTGCAACCTACAATACTTACCGAGCAAGAAAGTGATCAAGTGAAAGAACCTCCTTATTTGTCTTGCACTTCAAGAAACAGTCTTACAACCCATATGTCTCGCCGAGCAAGAAAACCTCCTTGTATTAAACTTTAAAAAAAAAAAAGATTCTAACATGATTTTGAGTTACACATATTGCGTCCTTTATTGTTACTTTATATTCTTTAGTTTATATTCCCCAGACTTTGTCATTTTCCCTTTCATTTTAATCTACTTTTTTTTAGCAGAAATTTTAATATACTCTTGCTTATAGAAGAAATTATAATTAAATATTTAATATACATCTATGTATTGGTGTATCCCATTGATTAATTTAAGGTCCATTCTTACAAAAAAAATTTGAACAAACTAAAATGAGATATTATAAACAACAATGGTTCACCCCGCACAAGGTGTGCAAAGGGAAAATCACCAAAGAGTATTTACAAAGTTAAGGTGCCAAAAACCAAAGGCACCAACAAAATAGACAAGAAGAATTACAAGTGAACCCCTATACAAGGGATTGGATGCTTCCACCAATCATGATAACTATAGTTAAATGTCGCCTGTTTTGCTTTCAGTCATAAAAAAGAATTGAGTTTCACCTTTTCAAGAAGAACAGAAGAAGAGGAAACCGCATTTTAAAATACATGGTTGTTCCTCTCCTTCCATAACACCAAAACAGAAGCAAACCAAATAATTTTCAGAAATGAATGAGTAGCTCTAGGTAACCCTTCCATTCTTACATTTGAAACTCATAGAAACCAACCTAGCAACGTTCCTATAGAATTTATCAAGTGATACATTTGCATTTGCAACATTGAAGATGAGTTTATTTTTGGTTATTTCTACAAAGCTCTCTTAGATATTCACCTACTAAACATGTCAAAACATTCCTTAGGCCGATACTCCGGAGCTGTGTGTCCTCCACCCTGAAAATTTGATCAATCAATAATAGAGTAAAGAAATTAGTCATTATTCTAGTGCATGGTTATGTCCTTGTTACCCAAGGACTTAATTACATTCCTATAACATAAATGCATTATGTATAATCTATTTCTATAATAAAAGGTTAAATAAAATAAAGTAAAAATACTTCTATTGAGGAACATGATGCTTGCCTTCACAATTGCAAATGTCATTCCATTGGAGTAAGTCCTTGTGTATCTATACTCGAAGAATATTAAAACAAATATTAATTCAACTTGGCCATTTATATTTCCATAATGGTTATTATATATGATAATGACTATAACTATTAGAAATTTTGAATACCCTGCAACTTGGTCATTTGTATGCCACTGTCTCCAATCATCAACAATGGAATAGTTTAAATCCATGCTTGTGTCCCCAAGAATGGCATTCCCATGTCGTGATCTCCACTGTTATTAGAAATAAATAAAATCTATTTGGCATAAAAAATTATGAAACTAGTTCTCATTATTGCTATCTTATGCAATATAGAGAAAGATTATTTACCTGTAAATTAGTGAACGGATGCCTTTTCTACTGAGATTTACATGATAATCATAGCTGTTAGGGATATCCCTCTTATGACTTGTGAGGTATATTAAAGCTGCAACGATGCCATTTCGCAACACTTCCCTGCAACACATGCAACCAAGCTCTTACATATAGCTGTATGACTAAATAGTAAAGACCTCGTGCAAGAGTGCACGGATGTGAGGGAAATAATTACGAAAAGCAGAATTGTGAAATTTTTACACTTGTAATTAGAAGACGACGTTTCTAAGAATAAATGGATAGACAACATAAGAACATTATAACTTTGGAATATATGAAACTATATACCTTACGTATGTGCAGTGCTTTGTGAACATTATCGTCATTGGCCCAAAATCCCATAAGGAAATTTGGATAACTCTAAAAGTGGAAAGGATACAGACATCAATTTAACAGAAATGTTTCGAGATTTATACATCTATATGATGATGCAGCAAATGGTATATATAGTAAGATTATCATTGCATTGCATAAATTTACGGAAAAGAAGCATTACTCGACAGCTTAAGGGGGGCAATTTGAGATTTGTATCGAGGAATATGGAGGGATTTTTCTTAATGAGAGATCTCCTTGGAAATTTTTCAGCTTCATCAAGCTGCATACAGTCCGGGTCTAAAATATGGAATGGATTAAGTCCAGATGTAGCCTGTGAAAATAGAAGATTGGAGTTCACTTTTGCGAATAGAAATTCTTCTCACAAAATTTTCATAAAAATAAAACAAAATAAATGGATGCATATATATACCTCATCGAATGAACTCATATCTCTTGAACATAAAACATTTCTATTATCTACATTTACATAGTCTCCATTACAATTTTTTTGCAGTGACTGCAAAACATTAGAGATTAGTTAGTTAGCATATATTTTATCGGTGCTTCATAGGTTTTCAATATAAGAATAGCTACATATACACGTAGGAATTATAATTCAATTAGCTACTGAGAAATTATATTTCAATTACGTCGTATAGTTCATCAGATATGAGTCCCATTCCATGAGCAGAAGGGATTGCATAGTTTTTTTCCTTTCCAGTTGTTGCCGCATTCCCCAACAGGCACCCCTTAAGAATAATGGACCGCAAGCTAATTAATATAGAAACATGAAATATCAATCCAAATCAATGAGATTTGATTTGGTCAATTTGTGCATTAATAACAATAATCATGGTGTTGTACGTACATATGTTTATGGCAT
>Ga0315913_1002204_pt1 | contig 22616 bp, 21 predicted proteins | sample MpolsnodulesMG_FD_207736 | JGI IMG/M metagenome (GOLD analysis project Ga0315913, IMG submission 207736) | Medicago polymorpha root nodule microbial communities from Los Angeles, California, United States - small nodules | ecosystem: Host-associated > Plants > Roots > Nodule | place: USA... | reverse complement strand
AATAATTTTCTTCTATCGTTCATTTTACTCATCATACTTAATTAGGTAAGTACCTTGGTTTCCCTATGTTATCCGGTAGGATAAAAAATGTTGACTTTGCTTATATCATGGATCAAGTCAATAGCAGATTGGATGGTTGGAAGACAAAACTCCTTAGCCGAGTAGGGAGGGTGACATTGGCCCAATTTGTGGTTCTGCTCTTCCTACCTACTATATGCAGAATTAATGGATTCTTGAAGGGGTGTGTAACCAAATAGATACTTCTATCATGCAATTTATTTGGGGAAGGAAGCATAGTCATTGGGTGAATTGGAAGATGATTAGACAACCTAAGTCTGGAGGGGGTCTTGGAATTTGGACAACCCGTGCTTTAAATATATCTATTATGAGCAAAGATGTTTGGGAATTGCTCCATAATTCGGATAAGCTTTGGGTCAACCTTCTTTCTTCTAAATTTCTTCATGGTATCTCTATTTTAGAGGCGACAGATTATCAAGGTTCTTCTTGGAAGGCTATTACCAAGACAGTTAAAGTTTTGAAATCCAGTTTCAAGACTAGAATTGGAAGAGGAGAGGTTTCTCTTTGGTATGAAAAATGGTTGAAGGATGATTATCTTTGTAATCTTGTTCCTTATGTTCATATTAGTGAAACTAATTTGAGACTGAGGACATTTACCATCACGACCGCTGGAATTTCTCTCATCTCACAACTCAGATACCTATAAATATTAAACTCCAAATTCAAAGTATCTTCATCGACGAGTCTTCCCAAGACATCAAGATTTGGACTCATTTCCAATCAGGTATGTACTCTGTTAAGAGTGGTTATCAGTGGTTGAATTTAAACTCTCTTTCCTTTTGCAGGTCAAACTCAACATGAAACATGGCAATGAACTTGGAAGCTCAACCTCCCATAGAATCTGAAGCATTTTATTTGGTTGGATATGCATGGTAACCTTCCAATAAATGCATTTTGGACTGGTAGACATTTAACCTCAGATTCACCGTGCAAGAGATGCGGAGCTAGTATTGAGTCACTTCTTCACACCTTTAGAGATTGCCCTCTCTCATTGGCGATCTGGGATGCCTTGTTCAACAAAGATACAAATTTCAATTCTCAGGATTTCAATTGGTTGTTCAAACATTACGCCCTTGCTCGTAACGGTAATATCTTCATTATTACACGTTGGGTCTTATGGAAGGCACGAAATCATAAGGTTTTTAATGGAAATGATTGGGTAAATTGGGTTTGTCTTAACCATATTTATTCTCTTCATTCAGATATGGTGGTGCACCTTTCTAATGATGCAACTCAGAAACCTTGTAGACAAGTTAAATGGATTCCTCATTTGGATAATATCATCAAAGGTAATGTTGACGACAGTTCTCTTTCTAATCCTGGAAGATCAGTTTTTGGAGATCGTATTAGAAACAATAATGGTGATTGGTTGTTGGGTTTTTCTGGATTTTGTGGGATTACTTCTTGCTTGGTGTCCGAATTGTATGCCATTTTTCATGGCCTTCGTATTGCGTATGATGCAGCCCATAGAAACATTATTCTTGAATCAGATTCTAGGATGACTCTTGATTTAATCATGTCGGATGTACAATCTCATCATCATCATGCTCCTATGATTAGTCAGATTGTCCAACTGCAACATCGAAATTGGGTTGTTAATTTTCATCATACCCTCCGTCAAGGCAACGAGTGTGCAGATTGGCTTGCTAAGCATGATCCTTCTTCTTCGGATGCTCTAAAGTCTTGGATTTTTTGCCCTCTTCAACTGCATCATTCCCTTCTGAATGATGCTCTTGGAGTTGCTCGCTTGAGATTGTAGTTTGGTTTTGTTTTTATCATTTCTTCTTGATAAAAAAAATTGTATTATTTTATCAAAGACGTTACTTGTTAAAAAGAATCTCAGTAAGGCGTCAAAGGGCAAGGAAAAGTGATTTGAGAAAGAAGTTAAGACTAATAATTTTAATTCGACTGGAATAGCATGTGATGAAAAATGTTGTTGCTTTGGTGTGCAACAGACGAAAGCATGGTAGGTAAAAGAGTGAGCCCCACCATTCTGATTTCTGATATATTCCTTTTGCGAGTTTGAAAAGGAGTTGATACTGTTTTTTCACTTCACATTTTATGGCCCAAAATTAGAAGAATCGATAATATATGTACTTGTCAGTGGGCCACAATATAGAAAAACTTGATTAAGATTGTATAGTGAGATACATATGGATCATATAATTGTATAGTGAATCATACATATGGATCATATAATGCAGTCTATATGGATACAGAGCCCCGTGATTTTCCAGAACTCCTGGTATACATTTCGTTCTCCCAATCCTAAAGTAGACCAGAAACGGGTTCTACCATTAGGTGGCTTAACCGTGTTTACACCCATTTTAAGTGAGACTTTTGTACATTTCACATTTATTGAGAAAAATGTATTAGTGAGGAGAGACAAAAACAGTTTTAAATGCTCTTATCAATCATAAATGCAAAGTAAAATATATTGAATAGAGAGTAAAATGTATCAATTAATTTAAGACAATATTTTTTTACAAAAGGCTCATTTAATAAAAGACAATGGGAGTACACATTGGCAGATCACTTTGACCGAAGATTTCTCAATGATTACTTTCCAACCAAATGCATTAAGCTTTTGAGAAGCTAAATGAACCATAAGTTGTTGAATTCCTGTCTGCTTGATCATCATGCCATTGTATGATCTTATAAGTAGATTTTATTGCCTTTCAATGCCAGCGGTTCAGCTTTCACAGTTGAGAGTACTAAGTATATTGCTCACTAAGAATTTCTCCCATTAAAATAATCATCTATAACATGGTAAGTTTAAAAAAAAACCCATACTAACCACATTTTCATCCACTTTTCCGAATCCAAAATATCCACAATGAAAGAAGGAATATCAGAAAATGCTTCCACTCCTAAGAGCAACAAAATTTTTGAAAAATCCTAAGAAGCCTTCTTTGGTTTGTATATTTTGGCTGCAACTATGAACGCTAACATATTCAATAAGCTAAGTCCAGATAAAAGCAGAAAATAATAATCAAGATGTCCCTTGTTCAAGTTATCTGGAATCCATCCAAGCCTTCCTCCTTGTGTTGTGAAGTAAGTTACTATAGTGAGAATGAAAGAGCTCAAGTAATTCCCCAATGAAAAATTAAGAAGCGGCAATGCACCACATATAGTCCGCATAGCATCTGGTGATTCTTCGTAGAAGAACTCAAGCTGCCCAACAAATGTGAATATTTCTGCTGCTCCTAGTATTAAATACTGAGGGATTTGCCATAACACACTAAGGGGTACGGCCACAGGTTTATCAACAAGGTCAAGCTCTCTTGCAAGCTGCAGACGCTTAATCTCCACAACAGCAGCCGCTAACATGCAAAGCCCAGAAATAAAAAGGCCAATTCCTATTCTTTGCAACACAGAAATGCCCCTTTTATTGCCTGTAAATTTCTTTACAATAGGAACAAGTATCTTGTCGTAGACGGGGACCCACAAAACAACACTTGCCACCTCAAAGGTTGAGAGGGAAGCTGGGGATAATTTGAAGGAACCAATACTTGTATTCATCATAGTCCCTTGCTCCACAAACAATGTTGACATCTGGGCGTAGACAGAAGAAAAAATGATGCCAGTAGCCCAAATTGGAAACATACGAATCAGGATTTTCAATTCCTCCACCTGTGTCACGGTGCAAAGCCTCCATGGATTAGAATAGTCGCCACTTCTTTTCTCTGAATCAGACACTACAGCCGCTCTATCAAAATACCTTTATTTAAAAACACCAAGAAAAGAAAAAAAAAAAGGAGGTTTAGAAGGTCGTGAAGAGGAAGCCTGTAGCAGTTAAAAGCGTTCTCAAGCTACGGAGGATACTTCAGTCATCATCAACAATATATTATTAGTAGGAAGATTTTTTTAATAAAAAATGTCAACACTTAAAATTTTAGAATACAATTTTGCAGTGTAATAACAACAGCCTACTTGAAAAAATTTGACATGCAGTCTACCCTACCAAACAGTTAAAGATGACAATATTCGTTCAGTGGAGGAAAGGAGAAACAAGAAACATAAAATCTGATTTTAGTATATTGGAAGGATAAATCTTGACAAAAATTTCATAATTTTCACCCTAGGAAAAAATTGATTAAATAAAACTAGTTCATGGACAAATATATGCAATAGACAAGATAATAAATATTGTACAATCATTTCAAACAGTCCAGATAGGGAATCAATTATATGAAAAATTAGTCATTACAGAAAAAAATTATGCAAACACTTGTAAGTAATAAGTAATATGTAATCAGTCATTGGAATTAAAATATATGCTTCCTTTCTCATCAAATAATTATAAGTAATAAGTAATGTAAACTTAAAGACAAAGTGGAGTGAAAAGCGCATAAGTATCAGTATCCATGTAGATCTCAAAACAAATATAATCCATACATAAATTAGGGTTCAATTATATCATGAAAAGGAGGCAACTGGCAAGTGCCCTGCAATCCATTGTGTTCCAAATACCACACACAAGCATACATATGTATATATTGTTTCACTACCTTTATCCTGTCTTTCTAACCCTATTTTGGTGTTCCAAACAGGTTCTAAAACTAGAAGTCTGGCTAATCTGTAGCTGCCAAATTAGACCCAAACATAAACAACTCCTATAACATTTTGCAGGGTTCTTATCTCACATTTTCTCATAAACAAACAATTCCACATTGATATCAGACAAAGACACATCAACAAGAATAGTAGATAGAAATCCAACATATACAAGATACTCCTTGGTCTATATTGGAACGATGGATAAGTCCAATAACACTAAGGCAGAAAAGAAAGCTCAGAGTAAAAACATTACCTGAGATCATCGTGATGCTTCAGTTTGCGACTTTTTTCAACTCCGGATTTCGTGTCAGGCGTCTCATACAGGAGACTACTATCCTCAGGCAGAACAAGATTCTGCTTCCGGACAGATGCTAACACAACCTGGCACAATCTTGTAATAGGGCTACCCTTTGGTTTCTGAAACCTGTAGAGAGGGGTGCCTAAAAAGAAACTTCCAACGGATAATCCCATAAATAAAGCAGGAATTCCAAATCCAAGGCCCCATCCAGCATTATCTTGAACCCACACAATGAGGCTGCATGATGCAATGGCACCTAGGTAGATAGAAAAGTAATACCAATTGAAATAGGAAGCCTTCTTGGCACTTTCCTTGGAATCAGTATCATCAAACTGATCTGCCCCAAAAGATAGCACACACGCTTTTACACCTCCAGTCCCTAACGCAATTACGTAGAGACCCAAGTAGAACACAAAATATTGCATAGGAGCCGCCGGAGGACATAGTGAACCCAAACACTCAGCTGGCTTCAACGGTGGAATGGATACAGAAAGAGTCAAAATACTCATCCCCTGCAAGAAACAACCATATCAGTATCACATAATAAAACGTGTAAAGACTATTATTGAGCAGGAGAAGAAATGTATGTATCTTAGGTGCATTACAACAAAGTAAATCATGGAGAAAACAGCGATTGTCCAGTATCGTCCCAAGTAACCATCGGCCAGAATAGCTGCAATGAGAGGTGTAAGATAACAAGTTCCTTGCCAGATGCTGACATTTCTCGCAGCAGACGCGTTACTTTCGTGTAGTTTTGTGGTAAGATAGGTAACAAGGTTTGTTGCAATACCGAAAAAAGCCAAACGTTCGCAACATTCATTGCCTGTAATTTACATACATAAATGCAATAGTGTGACACTATGTTAAAAGAGTCCCAAATTGAAGGAGATGTTGCCTGTAGACACTCTTCACCTTAAAAGCCGGTTTTGTGGGGCCCAACCACAAATTTGAAGATACGGACAAGAATGAATAATCTAAATCTAAAACATATGTAAATGGGGGTTAAAATAAAAAATAAAAAAGATACCTAGGATAAATGGACAAGCTCTCCAATTGCCAGTATTGGCCTTAAGAGCAGGTCTTTGTTTATGGTCAACTGAACCATCTCCTGTGTATTCTTGTTCGTTCTTTTCATCCTTTGAAAATTTAAATAAATAAATAATATGAGAAAGCAAAATAGATGAAATTATGAATTAAGAGAAGAATTAGGAAGAAGAAGAGAACCTGAAGAAGAGGTTGTTCGTGATCGTGTACCGGAATGTGGTCGTCGTGAACGGAACCCATGATGATGATGTGAGTCGTAGTAGTTTCAATTAAGCGATGTATATGGATGGATGATAAATAATTATTTGATTTTCTATTATTCTTTCAATGCGTACGAAGAAGATTATATTGATGCGGGCCCCACCAATGTTATATGAACAACAAAAGCCGGGGACTCGCGTCGGTCTCACACCGGTTTGTGGGTCGTTTTCAGTTGAGGTTGTGGTTAGATGAGACTTGAGAGCCTTTACGTGCCTCACAATAACTTGTTTTCTTAACAAATCATTTTTCTTTTCTTCATATATACCTTCCCTAGATTGTGATATGGCCGACATAATCAACAAGGTTAAAACAACTAAAACAAATCATTTTTTATAATTATTATTTAATTATAAATCAAAACTTATTTTTTAAGACAAAATATCTATCTATTGTTTTTGAAGCACTAGTTAGTTAATACCGGTTAACAAGATTTAATTTAAATTTTATTTTAATGATTAAATTGATTGCCATGAAAACTATGAAATACAATAATGGGTCTTCATTCAATCTATATTACTTCACCTTATCCAATAACTTCAGTCTTCAAAATAATATGGTTGGTGATCCATTTGATATAATTTTTACATGTTACATTAAGAAATATTTTTAATGGTCAACCTATTCTTTAACAATTTCGGTTGCTGGCAAAAAACTAATGAATTATTGCCAAATAAAAATGGATCCAAATCATTTTCTTGATTACAAATTTTTTTTTTGGTACAATATTAATTACTGTTTTAATCATGACCAAATAAAAATGGTTAACTTAATACTTTTAACGGTGAAAACGTTACCTTTAATGGTCAAATTAATATTTTCTTAATTTACTTTATTTGTTGCCATGTCAAAATATTTCTTATACGTAAATGGATTACTGGCAAATCAAAATGGGTCCATTTTTTTAAACGGTACATGGACATGATAGGGATTAATAAATTATGATTATATTACCAAATTACTTCGTAAAATAAACTATAAATTAGAGGTTTGAACTCTGACCCCTACATATATAATATAATTTTATCTAACAACTGATTTGAAAACATATTCCTTGATTCATTTAGTACTTATATAAAAAATGAGAATTTTTAGGGAGTCTGAAGTTTAGTTGGCAAGTTAATCTTTAGGCAAAACTCATTTAAAATTTAATTTGATTTTTAAATAAATTAACACAAAGATGTGATATGATATGATATTGCAATCGAATTTCAAACACGTTATTCATCAATAAAAAATATCATTTAAAACGTAATTAATTTGCAGATCATTAGTAAGTCGAAATAGTAATTGTATTAAAGGGGTTGCAAGTATGTACAACATAGTAAAATCATTCAAGACTCAAATATTCATATTTATATTCATATTATACAAAAATGGATATTTAATCAATGATTTTAATCAATGTTTTCACTTACTCATTCCTTTTTTTTAAATCTCTCTCCTACTATCCCCTCCAAACTCGTAAACAAGGCTTAAAAGTCTCATGTGATCATGCTACACGTCCATGACTCTATTAATAAATCTTATTTTAAACTAGTATTATCCAAAAAAGAAATAATAATGGATTAATCTATTATTGATTAAAACAGAAATTTTGAATGAAATTGATTGCACAAATACATTCAAGAAGATCAGCCTTCTTTTGTTATTCATAATATAATGTGATTAACGTAAGCAAATATTCAAGAATAAACTTCTATCGTCTTTTTTCTTAACTTTGATAAAATAAATGTATTAAGTTCATATACTAGTTGCTCACACCACATTGGATCTACATTTGCCACACCATTTTATAGTATTGACGATGTTACCAATTGTCGTGTGAATTTTGCTAATAATATTTTCTGTATGAGAGAAGTAACAAATAATGTATAGAGGGATCATAAACTGCCATCACGAGATGGGGCGGGAACTGTTTTGATTCTTTGAACAAGGCTTAACACAAATTTTCCTTTACAAATGAAATAAAATTACGTAATTGCATAATTTCATTATATCACATACAGAACAATGATGACAATGACAAAGAAACATGAAAACGAGGTTCCACTATTAACAAATGCCTTAAGAAGCCTTCTTTTTCTTGTATCTTTTGGCAACAACTGTGTACATCAACATATTTAAGAGGCTAAGTCCAGCTAAAAGCCAGAAAAAGTAATCAAGATGACCTCCGTTCAAATTATCCGGAATCCATCCAGGATTTCCCCCTCGTGTAGAGAAGTAAGTTACCACAGTGAGAATGAAAGAACTCAAGTAATTTCCCAGTGAAGTAGTCAGAAGTGACAAAGCACTGCATAAACTTCGCATGGCATCTGGAGATTGGTCATAGAAGAACTCAAGCTGCCCCACGAATGTGAATACTTCTGCTGCTCCCAATAAGAAATACTGAGGGATTTGCCAAAGTATAGTAAGGGGTACAGGGACAGGTTCATCAACAAGCCCAAGCTCGTTCGCAATCTGCAGACGTTTAATCTCCAAAACAGCAGCTGCTGACATGCACAGGACTGAAATAAAAAGGCCAATTCCCATTCTTTGCAACTCCGAAAAGCCCCTTTCTTTGCCAGTAAATTTCCTTGCAATTGGAACTATAAACCTGTCATAGACAGGGACCCAGAAAATAACACTAATTACATCAAAAGTTGAGAGGGAAGCTGGTGGAATTTTGAAAGAACCGATACTAGTGTTCATCATAGTTCCTTGTTCCACAAACAATGTTGACATCTGGGCATAGACAGCAGAAAAAATAATGCCAGTAGCCCAAACTGGAAACATGCGGATCAAGATTTTCAATTCCTCCACCTGTGTCACAGTGCAAAGTCTCCAAAGGTTAGAATAGTCACCACTTTTCCTCTCAGCATCAGAGACTACAGCTGCTCTGTCAAGACACCTTCATTAAAACAAAGGAAAGTAGAAAGCCCTGTTAATGAGTGTGTGAAATCTTCTGAAGCAAGTAAGCATACTTGAGCCTTTATTGATAACAGAACAAATTATTATTAGGACACAAGCTAAATATTAGAAATTTTTTACCAGAGGATTTCTCAACCTATTGAAGACTTTCAAAGAGAAAATTGTTTACATGCAGTCTATCCTACAGAACTGTCCATGACAATAACATTCTTTCAAAACGGAAAAACAGAAGCAAGAAAACAATGAACCAGCCATTAGCCAACTCAAAAGAGAAAACCTGACAACAGTCTAGTAATTAAAGATAGTAAGTCCATCCCATGATGATATCTATATTAGAGAAGTAAATAAAGCTTGTAAAGTAAATTCTCACAATCCAGATAGGTATATTATGTGCAAAGTTGCGCGATAAAGGAAAAATCTAAAATATTCAACATAAATGTCTAATCGTGATCGTTTAGGCAACAAAATTAGGGGACACAATAACTTGATATAGGGAACAAGTGATCAGTCTTCAGGATAAAAAAATATGCTTTCATATAAAATGCAAATACAACAACAAACTGGCAAATATAAGTGCAAAGAAGAATTTTTTTTCCAATAAATCATAGATCTCAAAAGCAATGCAATTCATACAGAATGTGTGAATGAAAGAAATATCATAGATCTAGTAACATTTATACCATCCAAAGGTTATTATCCCATCCAGGGTTCCCCGTGAAATTTTGAAACAGTAAGTTGCTGGTATTAGCCAAAAACAAATCAAAGATGGTGATAGTTTAATCAGTGAAAACCTTGTGTCAAAAAACTAGGGAAATACCCACACCTATTGAAATTTTGGCTAAAGATGTGTAAAACCAAATTGCATGTTCTCTCCAAATAGTACTCCAACTTTGATGATTGTGACAGATCTAGAGTTTAACGAGGGGATATCAGCCTATGGGGAACAATAATGGCGAGTGTCCTTTAGAAGAAAAAGAGACGCCAGAAGGGTTATAAAAGGAGATGATTGCTCAATAGTGTGTAATACGCATATCATCTGATGAGAGTGCATGGTCAGATAGTGTTCAGCTATCTGTTATGAACTTCAAACGCTAGAGTAAGTTAGATGATATTAGGTATCCTATCCTATCAGTCCTTGTCAGGTGGGACAGACAAGGCTTTTTAAAGACCAACTGGACCCTTACATATACAACTTCTAATTTTTTATCATTAGAGTAGGGCTTACATTTGAAATTACATTACTCTAAATCAATAAACTACGAATTTGGTGGGAAGGCGTGCAACACTTAAACAGGAATATTAGGAATAAGTTATTTTTCATAGAACATACTCCCTTGTTTTTTGCAAGTGTGACCAAGGTTGAGAACATTACAACATTAAATTTAAAGTAAGAGAATAATCACCTTAGTTCATCACTATGCTCTAGTTTCCGACTTCCTTCAATTGCAGAGCTCTTGTCTTCCGTTTCGTACAAGAGACTATTATCCTCAGGGACATCCAGATTCCGCTTCCGAAAAGATGCTGCCACAACCTGGCACATTCTTGTAAGAGGGCTTCCCCCTGGTTTTTGAAACCTATAGAGGGGTGTGCCTAAAAAGAAACTTCCGATGGCTAATCCCATAAATAAAGCAGGAATGCCAAATCCAAGACCCCAGCCTGCATTTTCTTGAATCCACACAATAAAACTGCTTGATACAAGGGCTCCTATGTTGATAGAAAAGTAAAACCAGTTGAAAAATGATCCCTTCTTAACCCTTTCCCGGGGATCAGTATCATCAAACTGATCTGCCCCAAAAGAGGACACACATGGTTTAATGCCACCAGTCCCAAGCGCGATCAGGTAGAGACCAATGAAAAACACAGCATATTGTGCAGGAGTAGCTGGAGGGCATGCAGCACCCAAACACTCAGCAGGCTTCAATGCTGGAATAGATGCAGAAAGAGTTAATGTACCCATTCCCTGCACGAGACAACAATTTTACATATTAAAACATGTAAAGACATTTGAATATAAAGCATGTAGATGAAAATGATGCACAGAAAAACAAAATGATGAGAATACAATTATGCCATCAAGCAGATACAGACACCTACTGTTCCTAATATTAACCCTATAACTTTTCAAATGTGGGAATGAATTTGAGTATTATAGTCGGCACTCGAGAAGGAATAAGTTTGGATCATAGTACACTCAAAACTGGTCTTTGGATTCTCCCATTTCCATTTTTCTTCAGCACCATAATATTTGTTTCTTATAACTATAAAATGTATAAAAAAAATTAACTTCCCCATATAAAGAAGATTTAGAAATGGTTTGATGACATCCTATTACCATCAGAGTTTACATTATGTAGGATACTATATAATGCATAGCCAGCAGTATATCATAGGAGAAATGTGTGTAGAGAATTTTTTAAATAGGAGAATAAAAATATCTTGGTTTATAATTACAATGAAGTAAATCATGGAGAAAATGGCAATTGTCCAGTATCGTCCCCAATAAGAATCTGCTAGAACTGCTCCAATGAGAGGTGCAAGGTAACAAGTGCCTTGCCAAGTGGTGACATGTCTTGCCGCAGAGACATTTCCTTCATGTAGCTTGCGAGTAAGATAGGTAACAAGATTTGTTGCAATGCCGTAGTATGCCAAACGTTCACAGCACTCATTGCCTGTGTTTCATATCACATATGAGTTCAATTTTAGAAAATAAATAAATATTTGTTACATAAGTGAAATGAAAAGGCTTACCTAGGATAAATGGACAAGCTTTCCAGTTGCCAGTATTCTGCTTAAGCACGGGTCTCCCTTTAAAGTCAACCGAGCCATCTCCTGTGTAAAGCTTACTCTCTTCATCCTTCAGATAAAAAATAACCAATAGTTCATCATAGGGAAGAGTAAAAAAAAAATACACTGACTATAGGAAATATAAAGTAGATTTGAACAACAAAGTACTGTAGTTGATACTTGAGTAATTTCCATATCTGGTTATGAGTAATATTCTTTCGACCAAATCGGCCAACAATCGTAGGCCCCAAACAGTAACAAAAACATTCAAATAAATCTACTATCATGTCTAACTTACAACTACAAGATCCATGACTGAGATCAGATAGGGAAATAAGGATCAAGCGAACAAGATAAAAGAATGGAATTATGAGTGAGTAAAGTGACAACTGAAATAACCTAATAATCATTGTATGTTAATCAAGTTGATTGGACAAAAGTATAAAGTATAGTATTCTCATGTGAGATTGAATCCTGTGGAAACCAATCCACATAAGCAGCAGTGAGTCCAAGAATTGATACAAACCCCAGCAACACTATCCCAAAAAGAACAATTACAAGACAGTGTTTTAAATTGCAGATAGCTGAAAACAATGGTCGATTCAAATTCAACTACCTACAGTGCTATATTAGGATGTTAAAACACCATTTGTGTGTTATGTTATGATCAAGGCAAGAGTTGAACACAATTGAAGCTTCCAGTTAATTTTATTAATTGAACATTGGAAGATTCATAGTGAGCGAATAGTTAATTAACAAATGAATAGATTAAACATAATTGAGGAGGGTTGACGAAACGAAAAAAAGAAAAAGAGAATTGAACCTGAACAAGAGCTTCTTCCAAATTACGCGATGAATCTTCCTCTACGGAACCCATTTTCTCCCTCTTGGCTTAGCTTCTAAATTGATGGAGGGAGGTTGCAATTTATTTATTTATTTGGATAATGAAAATAGATTAATTAAAATAAATAAAAATCTTGGAATGCTCAATTTTGGGTCACAACTAGTACCAGTACGCCGCAATTCTTTCTCAGTTTGTTTTTGTTTTACATAAGCATAAGCAACCAAACCAACGACAATGTTGCGTGTAGAGAGAGATAGATAGAGATGCAAGCAAGTTGAATAAATATTGGAATCCGGTCTACAAACATGGCAAACCCATCCTCTTAACTTCTTCTTGTTTTACCTGCACGCCATATCAACCGTACAGTATATTCCTTTTACGACACCCATTGGATCTGCTACTAACACAAAAATTAAAAATTTAATTTTGAAAATTGTGCCTTGAAAATTTAAAAACTTATTTTTTCAATACAAAACTTATGTTTTAATTCCTTTTTTAATCCTTAACTTATGCTTATTTTTATTTAATTTAATCATTCATAATTCAAAGTCTTTATATGGTATATTTTTTTTCTCTCTTTTTCTAACAAAATTATATTTCAATTATTCATACTTTTCTTTTTTGGTGGTGGCTGGTTTCCAACCCAACCTTGCACATAGGGTGAGAACAGGCTAGACTGTCTGATATGGGACTACGGTCTAACCTATTTAAAGTCTAGTTCGAACCAACTCGTTTAATAAAAAGGTCATGTTCAAACTTTTTATAAAGTCTATTTAATTAAATAGTTCAGATTAAGGCTTACAAAAAAACTTATTAAGTCTGTTATGCCGACCTATTAAGCTTTTTATATATATAATATATCTTCCATTTTACTGATATTGTTCAAGTTTTTTTCATAACCTCAAAACCTTCATATGATTTGGTTATTTATTAGCCAATATATTGATGTGATTAGACATTCGCAAGATTTTGTTATTTAATAGCAAACTTATTTGTGTGTCTTAGACCTTCATAAGTTTTGACATATTTAGCAGTAGTTTTATAAGTGTTGATATACCTTAGTGTAAAATATGCTTTTAAATAGGCTTTCAGGCTTCATCGAACCTTTAAAAGGGTCAGGTCAGACCTTGAAAATAAGCCTATGATGGGTAATAGGTCATGCTCAGACCTATACTTTTTGAAGTAGGTCAGGCTTAAGCCTTACAAAGTTTGGCCCAGCCTAACCCATTTCCATCCCTACTTGCATATATTACGTATTGTTCCTACCAACTCATCTAAATTCACGAAGACAATTATTCATACTCTTTTTAATAAAACTAAAAATATCCCCTAAAACAAATAAAACTCAAAATTTATTTTTGTTATGTAAAAGCTTAAACTTAATTATATTTTCCTATAATAACGATTTCATGTGTTGATCAATTGAAGAATTTAAATTCTATAAATAATGTCGGTGATATTTTTGAATTTCCTTAAAACAAATATTGTTAAACATTTTAAGTGTAAAATAGAAGAACGGGCGAAACAAAATATTGTTTGTTACGATAGAGAGGACCTATTTTATTGGAAAGATATTGTTTGTGCAAAAAATGATGAATTTATTGACGTCGAAATTGTTTGTTATTATAAAAAAATGAGACATCAAATTTATTATTGAAAGAGAGAATGTATAAAAAAAAACTATAGATTTTTTGTTGGTAGGTAAAAAAAAATGGATTTATTGGTAGATTAGGACAAGGTAAAATAGAAAAAATAAAATAAAATAAAAAACCATTACCCGATTAGGACAAGGAAATGAAGTTTTTTTACTACTGCATCTAAATAAAAACATTTAAAATCGACGCAATTTAACTAAATCATTTGAGCTCACCTTTTTGTATATAAAAATAAATGATATTTATCCAAGTTAATAAAGTAGATCAATACAATACAAATTCAAAGTCGTTAAAATAAAAGGGATGAATTTGTAAACAAAATCACAACATTTATGTTGCATAAAACGACAACGTCAATATGCCTACAAATATGACCATATTCAAATGTCTTAAATACTTGTTCATCTGAACTTCAATGTTGACGACGATAAAGTCATTGTTGTATATGCACTTGATTAAAGTTAATCTTTCGACTTGAATCAAATAAACATTGCATTAAGACTGGAATAAAAAACATGTGACACACAAATGAGAAGTCAACACAAATAACGAAGAAATTCAAAAAACATTTGAAAGAAAACTGAAAATATGTGAAAATCACTAATTTAACTAAGAGAAAAAAAAACAATTTGTAGAGTGATTTTGGACTAAAATTGACCCTAAATACTGATGTAGTATCAAAAGTAAGTATTTTTGTTATCGTCTCCACATGGACTGATGTGATATTCTAAGTCGTTCAACAATCGATGTTGTTCCGAGCTAAGGTTTCACAATATTTTGTTTCATAAGCTATAAAACTACGAAATTATAAAAGGTTTGAGAGTTAACATGGAAATGTTTTTGTTGGGATTAAACTTCATCAACCTACTTATACGTATTCTCGGATTAGTGTTGCTTATTCTAATTATCAATCGATATTATTACATATTGCTCAGCAACATCATTCGTGTTCAAATGATGCCGTGATTTCTATTGGGTGGTTCAATCGTCGATTTCCCAAACTATTAAACGATCTAATAGTCGATTGTATTGTTGTATAGATGATTTCCCAAGTTATTAAACGATACAAAAGCTTTGGGTTCCAATATTCAAAGTGATTATCAAAACCTAAATTCCATGTCTAGAACAAAAGCTTTGATAGAAGACTATTCTAACCTAGATTCAAAAGGCATTTTTCAATACAAATCAAATCCATAAGATTAAAAGCATGGAAAACAAGAATAACCTCAACATCATGAGATAATTAAAATCAAACAACATCATAATCAAAGGGAATACATACTAGTGGAGATGATTACATTTAATCCCAACAAAAAGAGTCTAGCTACTCATTGTCATGGTAACCTTACAAGGAGAAAAGAAAAGATGGAATGGAAGCAAGCCATGATGTCTCGATGATCTTGTGAATCCCTTCAATCCTTGTGCTCCTTGCTCCTTAAGGGTCTCTCTCTGTGTTTTCCCCTACTTTTCTCTCCCTAAAATGACCTATGATATGATATTTTTGTTTCTGAAATGAGAAGAGAGGCTTTTACACTTTTGCAGAATTTTGCTTTCTTGCCAGGCATGATTTTTGTCGCTATGGCGACATCAGCTTTCTTTGCCAGTGGGTTTCTACCACGTCTTCATCCACTTGCCTCAAACCGCCTTTTCTCGCCAAGCAGGACATTTGTAGCCATGGCGACATATGATCTTGGAACATGGGTTCTGGAACTTAATTCCCGCCATGGCGACATTTTGTTGCTCGGGCGACATCTTGCTAGGCAGGATTTTGTCGCCATAGCGACAGATTTTGGTCAAACAGGTCAGAGGACCTGTAATTCTCGCCAGACAGGAAATGTTGTGCCTGGTAGGAATGACAGTTACAGACCAAAATTTGCAGGTTGCTCATCCTTTTGTTTTTCTTTCATTGGTTCATGTCTTGATCACTCTTTTCCTGCACAATTGGGTTAAGTAAGACCTAAAAAGCATAATTATGCATTTTGTCACTTTTTCAGATATTTTCCATGGATAACTTGAATAACAAGTAACCAAAAGTGCTTAATATAAATCATGAAACTAACACATTCTAGCACTTATCAAATACCTCAATATTTGGTAGACCAAGAAGAAGAAAAATGGTGATGACTATGGTCTCATAGGGAGAAGATAGAGATATCATTTGAATTATTATTAAAATTCTAAATTCCTTAAATTTTAAATTGACCTTAATATAAAAAAAGCGGTGATTTTGAGTCAAAATTGATCTTAATAATTGAATTCTTACTTCTTGCAATATAATTCGATCATAAGTCATGTGGGAAAATAAATCGACCATAAGATCATCCACAATAGGGGGTAAAATTCACCTTTTAAGAGGGATAAGTGGAATATCGAAGTCATCTATGATGACATCTCGTCATTACGTAATTTTCTATGTAATTTGATCACATTTTGGAGTTCACAAGGCAACTTATGCAGCAACAAAAGCAGAAAAATGGAAGAAAATACAAAGAATGAAAACGTGTCACGATTTTCGAAGACCAAAACATGCTCTCGACATTGAAGAAAACGTGTCACGATGACCGAAACGTGTCACGATTTAACTAAAACGTGACACGGTTTTAGGCAAATTTCTGTGCCTATATAAGTTGAAGTCTATTCTGAAGACAAGGGTTATAATTTGAGAAGAGAAAAGTGCGATTTTGAGACTACAAGACGGCTAGAAGGGCGATTTCTTCACTCTTTTACCAATTCATGTATGTATTAATTCCTCTAATGATTATGTTATTTGTAAACACCATTATGAGTAGCTAAATCCATTAGAGGTTAGGTCTGAGATGATTCTTTGTAACCCTAGTTGAACCTGTTGTTGTGAAACTCTATTTATTGTGAATGACAATCTAGTTTTTATTCAATTCAATTGTTCTTAATGCTTTTTATATCCTAATCAAATATAAACATGATTTAGTGAGAACGAATGACTACTGACCCTAGCTTTCGACTTAGACCTAATTGAATTGTTCTAATAAACATGGTTAGTCTAGGAATGGATAATCCTTTATTAGTGATATTAGGTTAACGTGCTTAAACCTTCAAAGGTTATTAGACCACCTAAGGAATTAGGGGTTGTAACCCTAGAAGAGGGTCCTAACTCAAGGGATTGATTATGACTATTTTGTTAACTATCGTGAAACTAGTGAATCATTCATAAGAATAGGTGCAGTATACCAATTAGGGGAACATCGATGATTCAAAAGACCTAAACTCATCTCTCTCTTATTCTTAAAACCAACTTTATTTTATATCTTTACTTTTATGCAATCAAACCAATCAACTGCCTAGTGGCAATCAAAAGAACTTTTATACATCCTAATTTACAACATAATTGAATTATTGAGATTAAAACCAGCCCTTGTGGGAACGATATTTTTACTACTTCGATAGTATTTGGTACACTTGCCAAACTTCTATCAATTTACATATAACAATGCATTGTCCTAGAGCCAATTGAGGTATACTCATACTTATTAGTTTGTTTGTTTTTGTGAAGGCTTATTAGTTAATAATATTAAAAAATTATAAACTTTGTCTTCAGATTCTTCTAGGTGTTTTGTGGTGGAGTCTCCTCCTAATGATCTTCGTAACTTACTTTTTGATGATTTTTCCAGGGCTTGCATGCCTAGGAGTGTTCCGCTAACTTTTTAGTTTTGTTTTTTCTTTGGGCTTGGGCCCTCTTTTGTACCAAAAAAAATTAAAAAAGTTATAAATGAGTAAAATAAACTATTGTCTCCGTTGTGGATGTTATAAAGCCTTGCTCTGATCAAATCACACTGAAACACAAAACCCTAGCCTCTTTCCTAAAAATAAAATAAAAAATAAACCTAGCCTCTCAAAAGTTTCCTCCATCGACCATCCAAAGTTCATCGCAGAAGTGTTCACTGAAACAATCGGCGGCCAGACATGAATTTTTGTTAATATTTCTTTTTTTTTTTAATCTGTGCAACGATATAATGCTGTCAAGGTTAATAAGATATGTTGGTGCCACCACCGTTTCTGTTTCTTCCATTGTTATTCCTCCTCGTCCTTTTGTTTCATACCTTCGTTCCTTCTCCTCAATGACAACATCCTCTTACATTCATCCAGGAATTGTTGAAGCATGCAAGCGTGGCGTTTCCGCTTCTGAATTTGTTGAAGCATGCAAATCTGGCGTTTCTGCTTCTACTGTGTTCGATATGTTGCTCTCTATTGATAGCTTTCCCATATCCTATTATAACTCCATTTTATCTTACCTTTACGATACTAGTGATTACTCCCTTTTATTTTCACTTGCTCAATAATTGGAATCCCCTCATATTCATGTTGTTCAAAACATTGATACTTGGACAATCCTCCTTCAATCTCATCGTGTCGAAGGTGGTAACATCTCATCAGATTTCTCTCTATTTCGTAAAATCATCAACACGGGCCATCGTCCTAGTACTTCCATTTTGAATGATCTCTTAAGCACTTTACGTTACAGAGGCCATATTCGTAAGGCACTTGTGTTTTACAATTACATCACATTAAAGGGCTTTCAGTTGAACAGTGATTGTTATTATATCCTAATCATTGGTTTATGTAAGACAGGAGATCATACTCAATTATCCATACCCTTGTTGAGACGGTTGCCACATGATTTTGACATTTACTCTCTCACTGACTTGCATAACTCAGTCATACACAGGTTGTGCAGTGATAAACTTGTAAACCAAGCCTATGCTTTATGTTATGAAATGTTTGTCAGGAAGATTAAGCCTGATGTTGTCACATATCGGCATCTAATCTATGTCCATTGCATCACTGGTCAATTTAAACAAGCAATTGCCTTGTTTAAAGAATTGGAGCCATCAGGAGACATGAATCCAAGCACCCCTATTCCTAGTTTAGTTACCGAATGAAGCCATCCAAATACATTGAACCAAATACTTATGTTGTTCCTACTTTAGTTACAAAACAAGAGGTGAAATCTGCTAAAAGAGCGGTAGCAGTGTTGATTAAACACCGTGTCAAACCTAATCTTGCTAGTTGTCTGTCTATGATTGGTGGACTGTTCAAAGGTGGAAGAGTTAAGATTGCAAGAAAGGTGGAACAGGTGAGCTTGGCACTTTCTGCACCTTTTCCTCGTCAATTATTTCCGAGGTAGGTGGTTAATTGTAGTTATAATTATTATTTAGAGTGGCCTTGTTCGATGTTAGCATTCCTCGTAATTATGTTGTAAGATAAGAAAATAAGAATGCTGCAAAAGAAGGAAGGAACTCCTTCCCCCGAATGTAGATTACCATGCTTTCTAGTTTTCTAATTTAGCTTATTCAAAACAAAAAAAATTATGCACTATGCTTCTGCTTTTAGTTGCACTTCTATCGGTTATCTTTCAAGTGTGCGGACCATTATAATGTTTAATTAATGTATTCTAATTTGATCATGTCTTTGTTTCGCTTATTCAAAACAAAAAAAATTATGCACTATGCTTCTGCTTTTAGTTGCACTTCTATAGGTTATCTTTCAAGTGTGCGGACCATAATAATGTTTAATTAATGTATTCTAATTTGATCATGTCTTTGTTTGGCTAATATATGTCCTTCAAGCAGCAGATAGTTGCCTATGTTTCCTGTTTTATACACACACTTCTATTTGTTAGCTTCCAAGTGTGTGAACAATATTAATGTTTAATTAGTGTATTCCAATTTGATCATGTCTTTGTTTGGCTAATGTATGTCTTTCAAGCAGATAGTGGCCTATGTTTATTGTTTTATATATGCTCTTCGATTATGTGTCTCGCCTTGTGACATTTTCTTTTGGCCAATTATAGCATTTTAGTTTGCAATTGAACAATCTTACTCTTTTTGGTAAAGATTGAGGATTTACCATTTGTGTGACAGTTTTCTTCGATAGGGACGGGACAAATCTTACTCTTAGGTGGAAGATTAAGTTGATAAGCCACTTGTCCTATGATCTTATTGATTTGGTAATAGACCATACAATCTAAGATTGAGTTTCTCATTCATCTTTTTGGCTAATGACTTCAGTCTGTATGACTTAAATTTCATGTAGATCCAATCGCCTACTGCATATGTACTCCACCGTTGTTAGCATAAATTTTCATTAGATTTTGTGCCTTAACCAGATAAGATTTAATGTCATTCAGTATAAAGTCCCTTTCTTGGCTCATTCTATTGACCTATTCTACTATTGATTTGATGATACAATAGTTCCATTAAGCATTTGAGATGGATCCCAGGCTGGTGATATTGCTTTTCACCACAGATGCTCAAATATGGTTCCAGTTTCTGATATATCTTTCCTGTCACTGTTTTTCTTGTATGTATGCGAGCTGTCACTAACATTTGTTTCATACCTTTTTATTTCCTAAACCTGTGGAATAGCGGTTCCAATCATATAAGTTTGATGTAGTATTATAAACCTAGAGATTGCCTTGAATTAATTTAGTTCCTACCAGCTACTTGAGATGGTCACATATTGTTTTCACTATAGAAGCTTGTATATCATTTTTTTATTCTGATTTCAAAGGACTGGCTTTCTTTTGTGTATGCTAGTTGCCATTCCAAAAATGTTGTAATTTTTTTTTCCTTAAATAAACCTATTCACTTTTGCGTTTATCCTGTTTCTGGATTATGTATTGGAGCACTTATTTGAAACTGAGATTAAATTTAAGCGTCTGTCACAAATTGCTTGCTGGACGACAAACTAAATAACGTTGTTTTGCAGATAGCTCCGTATGGAAAAAACAGTTACAACTTACACCCACTGTTATCAACATTTCTTGATTATTCAAGTCTAATTTGCTCAGTAATTTGATGCATCTATTCACACTTTAGAACAACCAAATTGTCCTAAAACCATGAGTTTTAAGGTGAAAGTTGATCATAACAGGTAGTGCAGAAATTTAATCTTGGTATCGAAACTACTTGAAAACAAATCTGCACATAGCTCTCAACAGAAAAAGATACATAAGCCTGTGATTCTAAAACATTCCGGTAGTTTTACAAGGGAGGCCCCAGCAACGGTTATAAAAATATGCCTATCCATAAACTTGCAAAATGCTAGAATATATTTATCATGAACGTGTGTATTATATCCATTCATATATACTAATAGAGTAATTCAATATTTACGAAAAAATTGTTCCCTGCTCAGACCTGTAATCTCAATTCCCTGTATGTTCTGTACTTATGATCGAAATTGGGTGTTCAAGAAAAAACTTATAGGGTATGCAACATCAGTATATTAAGGTGAGGCTTACATTACCCTCTCATGATTTGGGTGTAATTCACCCCTCATGATTTTAACCAATCAAATTGTAGGATATGAAGTCAACCCTCATAGTCAAACACGTGAGTCAATTTTAATCATAAGGTAATTTTAATTAAATATATTTTAATTGTTCAATTTTAATGAATTTACATTGTAGGGCTTATATCAATTAAAAATTAGCATCAATGTTTCTTTCATCTGAATATTCTTGGACACATTAGTTACATTGAAAAAACAATTGATATGTTTCTTAAATTCCACAGCGTGTGAGTCCAAACACATCCCCTTCATTTCAATTTCTTCATATACTTGTTTTATCACTTTCTTCTTATTCCTTCTTGCGATTGTCAACGATTGTTACTGTTATTCCAAAGTCATCTCCTTCATTCCAATTGCATCTCTGATTTCAGGTATGTGTTAATCTGATCTATGTCTTTTCCGTTTGATATGAGAATCACATCCCGTCACTGACATCCGTTTGCTTTCTGTCATTCCAGAACCGTCGTCGTTTCCAAGTATCGTGAGAATCGCCGTCGTTTGATTGATTCTAGGTATTATGAGAATCACAGTTGTTTCCAGAACTGCATCAATTTGTTTTCGCTCCTTCGTAATTGTGAGTCCTCTGATCCTCCCTCTCTCTCTCTCTCTCTCTCTCTCTCTTCAAATTACAAGGTTGGAATCTTAAAAAAAAAAATACAGGAGGTAAACCGAAAATGAACTATATTACAGGGGAGTAAAATACTATTAACCCATGTTTTTTTGTAGCTTATTGTCATACCCCAAATTTTGACCAGTTAATTGTTTTCATTCGTATTTTAAAGTCCTATTCGTATTTCAATAACCAGATTTTTTCGCGTTATCTTTACGTATAATTTTATTCGTGTTGAAGCGTTTA
>Ga0315913_1002203_pt1 | contig 22619 bp, 8 predicted proteins | sample MpolsnodulesMG_FD_207736 | JGI IMG/M metagenome (GOLD analysis project Ga0315913, IMG submission 207736) | Medicago polymorpha root nodule microbial communities from Los Angeles, California, United States - small nodules | ecosystem: Host-associated > Plants > Roots > Nodule | place: USA... | reverse complement strand
TCCATTTTTGCCTATTTCAATTTATCTCAACTATTTAATGGTCAACTATTTAATGGCTTTTTCCAGTGGATCACTGCGGCTACATTCAATGCAAAGGTTTCCTTTGAAAATTTTATGGAATTGCAATTATCAGATTTGTTGAAGAAGAAATCAGTTAATTTTAGGGTTGATAATTTGATTTTCATATTTGATGGTTTGAGTCTAAGAACAGTAACTGATTATGGATGAAGAAACTGATTATGGAGGAAGAATTAGAACACTGATTGTAACTAGGCTGAAACCATTTTAGGATAGGATTGAATGTGAGTAGTTGTTCATGTTCCCCCTTTTAATTTAAATAAATCTGAACCGTCTTTTTAATCTATTGGTATTTTTCTCACGGTCCACCGGTGAAGGACCTAATTGGACCCTCACCCTAGAATCCACCCCAAAATACACATGTAATTTATTTTTAAAAAAATATTAGTATTCTACATACATGGTGTAGTGATAATATAGATGAAAATTTAAAAAAGTTGAAGAAATTACATGATAAATGATTATATAATATTTCAATCTCCCTTTAAATCGATTTTAGGAACACTTTATAATTTCTTTAATTTAGAAATGAACAATTATATTCTTACAAAAGAAATGAAAAATTATACTTTCCTCCCAAAATCCAACTCTCAATCATTGCCTAAAAAAATTCACACTTCATAGTGTGACATTGTTACAAAAGTTGTATACGCGAACGTGTGTATATATTGTGGCTTTTGATATTGCTACATTGTCAACTAAATCTTCAATGGGGGTGCTTACTTAACAAGGACTACTCGTGGAACCTATTTAAATACTTTTCATTGGAGTCCTTATTTGTGTATTGTCATTGGAGTCATTGAGTCTTTAATAGGTATTTTTATTAAAAAATTATAAATAAATGATGTGTACACATAAGGTTCATTTAAGGAGTCCCTATTAGTGGACTACCATTGTGGATGCTCTAGGCCCTTTCTCATTGAGCTTTCTCATTTTCCTTCAAAATACTCTTCAGTATCTACATTTCATATTGATGGTGGGATGAAAAAGAGCTTGATATTGAGGGATTAGTCCCAACAAATACCTTATTTATGTACACCAAGAAAATACAAAACACAACAAAAGGTTGGTAGCATTTTACTCACAAAAAGAAGCTTGCACTTAGAGGGTCACTATACAAAATGCCACCATTTATCATGTATAAGGATCACTAGGTACAAAACTAAACTATATAACTGATATAGAACTGGCCAAAAACTTAGACATGATAGATCATACCTACCTCTAAGGTAGATGCATGAGGTAAACTTAAAGCATAAGTTGGTCCTCTAGAGTTTCTTCTTAAGAAATCATATCCATAATTAATAACAACTTTCTTTATCCAACTTGATCCTCTTTTTGCTCTCACATATGAGTGACTCATTATAAATGCCATTCCTGCTTCTTTTGCTTCCATAAGTTCAAGCAATTCTTCCCTTGTATCCATATCCATCCGCGGACTATCCGGCACAACAAACCTCACTCTCTTCTTCACTGTTTCGGGTGACTTAACTTCCTTCAACTCCGAAGTTCCTTCTATTTGAGAATTATTATCTTGATCGTCTTCTGACATCTTTACGCCTTCTGAGTTTGACGATGAAGTTCCGACGACTGTCATCTTTGTATCGTCTTCGAAACTTCCTAACCCTAAGCCGTATTCAGAAGTATCGGATCGGATAAATTCAGCTATACTGCATATAAGATCTTTCTCGAACTCCATGTCATCTTTGTGAACGTCACGGTAGCCATAACGTGCTATGCACCTATAAAGCCTATATTCCTTTGGCCCAATTCTACCAACTAAGAATCTTTCTCGAGGTGCAACATGCGGTACCGGGACAGATTTGATGCAGAGAAAGATTACCACTTGGTGAAAGGCAGGAAGATTCGTAACAAAATGAGAGAAAATAGCTGGGATTCCAGCTACAAGCTCGGTATGTATTAGGCCGATACCTTTAACCCTTACAATTCCTAAAGTCGGGCCTAAACCAAGGAGCCAATTGATGGGGACCTTATTTTGAACATCGAACTCGTACTTCTTTATTGTGCCATAGTGCCATACATACATGACAATAAGAAAGATGAGTGAGAGGGCAATAGGGACCCAAGCACCTTCAAGGAACTTGATGAGGGATGCAGAGAAATAGAGTGCTTCAATGGATCCAAAGAACAATAGAAAGCAAATAGCTAGCCAGCCACTTTTGTGCCAACATAAGACTATGACAAGAGACATCAGGCATGTGGTCACCAACATGACAGTTATGACAGCCAAACCTGTTTATCGAAAGAAAGCAAATAATCGTTTAAAATATGTTTCAAATTTAAGCTCTCTTAAGATATGTATAGATTTAAGTTATATTCTGTTGAGAAAACTTCCCTATAAGAATAGAATTGTTAGTTTATTTATCTATTTCAACTATCACGACCAAAGTTTATATAATTATACGCCAAATACATGCTTAAGGTCTATGAAACATCAAAAGATATACAGATTTCGACACTGACACATAAACACCGAATACGACACTGACACATAGACACCAATAATGATTTAAGAAAATAAAAGCTATCTAAAGTAACAAAATGAATCAGTTTCGTGTCAGTGTTAGACACTGACATGTGTTGACACTGGACACACCTTCAATCAGAGAAGTATTGGTGCAACACAACTTAAGATGCTTGATCATGTCAAAGGCGAAAAAAATAGACTAATATTGACCATCAATGTAGTCAAAGTTTTGAGATGCAATTGGATTGAACAACTCAAAATTATTACATAAAAAGATGGAGTTACCTGCTGCATTTCCCATTCGTTTGGTATCTCGAAATCCAATTGTAACAGCAAGACATAGAAGCATTAAACTCCAGTTGATCTCAGGAATGTAAATCTGGCCATGTATTTTCGATGATGTGTGAACGATTTTGACTTTGGGGAAGCACCCTAAAGAGGAACACTGTTTGATTATCGAGAAAGTTCCAGTGATGATTGCTTGACTTCCAACCACAGCTTGAAGTATGGCTATCGCAAGAACAGGCCATCTAAGTTTTACTAAAAAAGGAGAAGAAAAAAGATGTAAGATATAAAGCTAAATAAACAATAATCGTTCTTTGAATCTGTGCATGAATGTCACAGAGAATGCACCTGGTACGGACACATAAAACCCAATTCTATAGTCACTTTCAAGAGCATGATGCTTGGAAAGATATGCAGCTTGTCCCATATATGCTAGGATCAAAGAAGGGTACACCAAGAAAGTGAAAGCAATCTGCAGGCAAACAATATTTTGTTAAAACAGTTGATCATTTTCCATTTCTGCAAATTGTTGAGTATGATTTTATTTTGAAGGTAAAAGCAACTTCTAGATGTAAAAGATTTATTCATAGTTCTTCATATGAATTAATTTAGCTAATGAAATGTGATACTTTACAAGATCATTGACACACTGGTGCTCATATGTATCTCTTCATTAATGAATGCATCAAATGCACAAACTGTGTACTGTAAGTTTGAATGTGTACATATCAAAGTATATTTGGCAATTTCCTATGATTTAATGCATGTTTGGATTGATGGTGGTTTTGGAAGAATCGCGGTGGATCACCACAATTTTGACAAAAGCCATGTACACTTTGGAGTTTCAACATATTCATAGCGTCGTCGTAATTTCACCAATCTCACCGCCAATTCAACCACACACTTAGACAATTCATTACTTTCCATCCAATATTCCCTCACAATTTTGATTACAAAGTGCCAAATAAAAAGGCTTCATTTTTTGTGTACCTGAATAGACAATTGATTAAAGTGTCCTAAATCAGCATACATAGCTTCTGAGCCTGCAACATAGAACCAACGATATCAGATACAGATAAAGCAAGTGTCAAGCATACATGAATACAATTTCCTCCGAATATACTCCATACCTGTTATACACAATAGAATCCCTCCCAGTGACATCCAACCTCCCCATTGAGTCTTTTTCAGAAATTTGAACATGTAGTATGGGGAGAGAGCTTGATAAACATGCGGATTCCAATGGATTATATTATAAAGACCAATAGTACTGATGCATATCAGCCAGGTCAACACAACAGGTGCGAAAAGACATCCAACGCGGTGAGTGCCGTAATGTTGAAGAGCGAATAAAAATATCAGTATCGCACAAGCAACTGGAACCTCCACATCTGCATAACCAAATTACACCAGTCTAACAGTAAGAACAAAAGCAAATGTGCGACAGATGGAAATTTTCTAATTTTAGTGTTTGTGGAAGAAATATAGGCCCTGTTTGGACAACATCTTAATTAAGTTCATATAGCATAAGCACTTATCATATAAGTGCATATAGCATAAGCACCTATCATATAAGTGCTTATACATAAGCGATTTCTATAACAAAAGATAAAATAAAGTATTGCTTTCATATAAGCTATAAGCTGTTGTCATACGCTATTCTGGAGATTATGGAAATAGGCTGAAAGCAGCTTATGGACATGCCACTAGTTGTTTTCATAAGCTCTCTAAAAAGGTTTCACAAATGCTTATGTCAGTAGACAACCTCAAATAAACCAATCCAAAGCGGCCCTAAATGTCAATTAGTGTTTGAATGCGTAGAGCAATGCTTCACAAATACAATTATGTAAAATATATATTAACTACCAAGGTAATCATTATGGTCCATAAATCATCAAGTCAAGATTTCAAAACATATTGCCAAAAGTTTGCAAAATCTGAAAGCGTGAGATCGAATTATTAAAAGAAGAGAAGTGGTGGTTCAAATAAAAAAAGTATCATTGAAGGTGTTAGTAACAGTGATTACAATGAGTTTTCTATAAAACAACAGAATAATCATACAGTTTTCAAACTTGAAAATGAAAAAGTTAGGTCAACATGTAAAAGTGTAATCGTGGTGACTTCATGCTATAGTATTTGAACAACACTAAATTTTATTTTGAAGTTGACAGAATTAGGCCATATAGATAATCATTATTTATAAATCAAAGTGGGATTGCTCACACTGTACATGACTAATCTAATAGTGGCAAACCTAATTTTGTATTCAATCAATGACTTTTCCAAATTTATCCACAGGGATTTATGAATGAAGTCTCATCCAAACCACAGTGCTTTATATTATAACTTATAATCTAATGAAAGGTTAACTTTTTAAAGGAACTAACTTTTTTTTAATACTTGATCTTCTGATTACAAAACTTTACACCTTAGCCACATATTTAATTATTTTAATCAACTTAACATTGGTTACATGGTTTAGCAGAAAAGTGACTTTGACATTGGTTCTCCATTTTCTACCACTAATTTAAACAGCATGCATAGGAAAAACGAAAAGGAAATGGTTAAAAATAAGATTTCATTCATGCATTAAACAAATCCATTTTGATACTACCAAATCAAACTTTTAATCCTATTATTTTTAAATTATCTTTACAGCATATATACCATTGACTAAGACAAATGCAATGTCACATATTACAAGATACAGAAACAATGAGGATTATTCTAAACTTCTTGTAAATTATTGTAAGAACATATTCCCAAGAATTGTTCATGATGCCAAACATTTTGATATCTACTCTTCATCAAAGTTTGATTCTTTAAAATAAATCAAATAGTTTAATCTGCAATTCTAAGCTAAGTGTAGTATCATAAAATATAAAATAAAAGAATTGATGATTGAATAATGAACTCCAAGTTGTGTATTAAAAATTGGACAGCTTTTTCCAACTAACTCAGGTTATCCAAAAGGCCTATTTCTTAGCAACAAATACCCCCAATAGTAACTAAAGCTTAAACTCCCTAGAATAGAAGCTAGATTATCACTATTTCCTTTAAAATCAGCGATATAAAAATCGAACGAGCCGGTCCCACCGATTGAACGTTGAACCACTCTTCGCCATGGTTCAGTTATTTCAGTGGTTCGATCATGGTTTTGTCTTTGTTCGAGCCGTTTAAACCACGACCTGCCTCGTCGTTTCGATCTCTAATTCCTTTTTAAAACATTGACTGATAGTTTGAAGAAGAAATGGAAACAGATAAAAGAATTTGAAAATAAAACTAGTGCTTTTTTTTCTCTCTAAAAGGAAACTTACATTTGTGCTGCTCTTTAGACATGGAAAGCTCTAAACCTGATATAGCAGAAAAAACTGCAAAAATGGCAAAAGAAGGAAAAAGCCACAAAAGTGAGCCACCACCAAGATAAAATATGTTCACTATTATCAATAAATCACAAACTGCGTGTTTTGGATTGATAGTAAATTTGACGGAATTACCGTATGTCACCATGATTTTTATAAAAACTAAAGTCTTGAGCTAACAAAATCACATGCCACCCTGATTTCTTCAAACTCACTGTGATTCCAAACATGCACAAAACATATGTTTGGAGAACCAAGTTTGACAAAATCACAGTGACACCGTGATTTTGTTGAAACTCAAAAGTGTAACTTTTGTCAAAATCATGGTGGCTTGCAGTAATTCTACCAATCTCACCGTCAATCCAAACATGCAGAAACTATCACTGAACCAAAAATCACAAAAAAAATACCAGAAATTGCTGGTGTGAGAACACCATCACCAATAACCATGCATGTCCCAATCAAAGCAAGAACAAGAAGCACCCTTTGAAGCACTCTATGTTTCTCCAACAAAGATTTCAATCTAGACCCAACATTTTTCTTATCAACAGCAACAGTTTCATCCATTGTGTACTGTGCTAAATCCTCATCAGCTAGCTGAGTATTAGGCATCAAACTCACTCTAGCATGTCTACATAGCAAAGAGTACAAAGCAAAAGTCCCTCCTTCACCATTATCATCAGCTCTCAACACAATGAACACATATTTCAGAAGTGGAATCAAAGTTAGTGTCCAAAACACAAAGGACAATACACCAAAGATTTCTTCATTTGTATCTGAATGCTCGATATCCTCAGCAAAAGTGCTTTTGTATACATATAGTGGAGAAGTGCTTAAATCTCCATACACAACTCCTAAACTTTGATATGCCAAAACCAACACATGCTTCCATGAATCATCCTATACAAAAGAAGAAGAAAAACATCATGTGTCACATAATTACTAATAAAGCAAAGATTTTCAACATGTTTTTTATTCAAACATTAACAAAAACATGACACAAACATAAACACAAACATGTTTCATGCTTACCTTAATTGGGTTCTTGTGGATCACAGACTCAAGATCCATGATGAAAATTTGATGTTTTGAGAACTAAAAAGAAACCATTTTTAGATGACCCTTTAAGAATTTAGACACAACCCAATTGAAAAAACAAGTCAAAGAGAAAACAAAACCGAAATTTAAGAGGAAAAAAGTGATTTTTTTCGTTAATGGTACAGTGTAAAATCAATGTACTATGTATATGTATAACGTTTTCTACTATTACTTTCTTTTTGATGTTTTTTATATTATTATAATGAGGAAAAAAAAGTGTGTGTTAGGGGAAAAGTGGATGAACCAATAAAGAGAGACAAATGCAGACAAAAGAAGAACAAACACGAAACACAACAAAGAAGAGAGTTTAGAGAATAGTGGTGTGATGAGGTGAGGTAAGGTTGTTGGAGAAAGTTTTGAGAAATTGGAGATTATTAGAATAATAATGAGTGGATGGTTGAGTGTATGTTTTGTTTTTGTGTGTTTTGTGTGTGTGTGAGAGAGAGAGAGAAAGAGAGATATTTAGAGAGAGAGAGGTGTTTGCTGCTTGATGAATGATGGTGATCAAGGTGTGTAAGATCTTTGGTTGAGTGTATTTGGTTTGTTAAGTTTTGTTAGTAACTTTCATTTGGCATTAAAATCTATGAGTGGTTAAGGGTTTGATCTCTCCTCTGACGTAAAGAAAAAAATAGGTTTATTTTGTGTGCTACATAAGTTTCTCGAATGAAGATTAGTTCATGTTAAATGATAAATTTTTTGTTTTTCTAATATGTGAAGATTAGAATAATGATGAGTAGTAGTTGAGTGTGTGTTTTGTTGTGTGTGAGTGAGAGAGATATTTAGATAGAGAGAAAAATGTGTTTGTTGCTTGATGAATGATGGTGATGATGTGTGAAGTTTTTGGTTTTTTAAGTTTTATTAGTAACTTTTATTTGGCCTCAACCACTATGGGTGGTAACGAGTTTTATCTCGCATCTGACGAAAGAAATCAGTTTAAAAGAAAGATTTTTTTTTTGTGCTACATAAGTTTCTCGAGTGAAGATTAGTTCATGTTAAACAGCGATACAATTTTTGCTTCTCTAATATGTGAAGATTAGAATAACGATGAGTGGTAGTTGAGTGGGTGTTTTGTTATGTGTGAGAGAGATAGCTAGGGAGAGAAGAAAGGTGTTTGTTGCTTTGTGAATGATGGTGGTTAAGGTAAGGTTTTTGGTTTTGGTTGAGCGTATTTGGTTTTTTGTGTAACTTTCATTTCCCATAAACAAAACAAATTTGAAGTTATTTGAGAAATTAAAATCTCCTAAATAAGATCATGAGTTTTTTTTTATAGGTTGTAACTAGTGTAGTCATTGTTTTAGTTTTTTAATGATTAAACTTGAGACATCTTACTTATAACTCAATCGATATCTCTTAACTTGTCAATCATGACAATGAAAATAAGATCTCAAGTTTGAAACTTGTGGATTAGAAAAGCATAGATGGGAGCGTTCTTGTTAAAATCCTGATCAAAATTCTACGATTTTGCGATGCCTAACCGATCTGAATCCTAAGTAGAATCTTAAACTATGCAAAATTCTTTCAAAATCGTTTATGTTTAAGCGATATTTCGATGTCACTCTGCCTTATAATTGTCGTGTTTGTGATGTGATGTAGGCTTGTAGCATCTAAGTTTTAGTATTTTTTAGACTTTATTGTTTCATATTTAAGAGTTGAAACTTTGAGTCGTTTATGTTTAAACCTTGTCACTGGTTTGCTTTGTGTTTAAGAGTTGAGATTTTGACTCGTATACATTTAAGACTTGATTTTTCTATGTTTATTTTAAGATTTCAAAGTTTAAGTACTTTATGCATTTTATAATATATATTTGATATGACTTAGAATCCTTTAATTTTGGTTAGGATCTTGTTATCCCATTCGATTCAACAGAATTCAATTATTAGAATCCTTCAATTTTGATTGTGATTTTAGGTATTACAATCTTGATATTCCCTTTCGATTTGAAACAAAATCTCAATTTTTACGACCTTGGTCGGGAGAGAAGATTCACCAAAGATAGCCTTAAAAAATATTTATCATTAAAAAATCAATTATTGTATTCTATGAGTTGGGTAAACTATATGAAAAGTAAAGTTCTTCTAGAAGAAGTATAATAGTATTGGGTAAAATTTATAGTAACCTTTTTAATTCTTTATAATATATCAATCATTTTTTAAACTTTTGTTTGACTTGAACTATTTATTGATTTTAATTTTTTTAAAGCATTAATTTAAAATATTTAAAAATCGTTATTATAGTACCAATGTTTATATCCTAATTTCTTAATCTATAATACATTGACCAATCTTGCTCAAAAAATAAATAAATAAATACATTGACCAATCACTTTTATCCACACTTATCACTTTTAGTAAAAAAATCTACATTTTATAATAAATAATTTATTTTGGTCAAAACTAGTTTATCATGGTAATACTAAGATTATAAATTTCTAAAAATATTTATATCATCCTTCTTTTTTAAGAAAAATCATTTTATTTTTATCATCCGTTATAGTATGAAATGGGTTAGTTTTTTTTATCAATATAACTGATCATTTACATATAGTAAGTTATGCACATATTCACTTATGCTACAAAGTTATTTACACTTTCTTCTTTAAGAGGGTTATTTACAAAGTTATTATTGTCTAAAATATGTATGTTAAAATGGTGAAATATGATAGTAAAACGTTCATAAAATATGACAAATTTTTTTTTTTAACATAAATTGATTCATATAAATTGGCATAAAAAAGAATCAAACTTCAAATTTTATGCGGGAGCATGTTCTAAAGTTTCAAGCCAATACATTCAAGTAAGTTTAAAAATATGATAAAATTGATATTGTAAACAGTACTACTATTTGTTTTTATATTGTATTGGTGTATATAAAATGATATTTTGTGATTTTTTGAGATTCTACAAGGAATATTTTGGAGTGATGAAAGAAATATCATGGGGAACAGTTGTACCATTGCACACATGTGTGTGTGAGAGTGAGAGAGAATGAGTGAACAATGTTTGAGGGAATTGTGGGACATATAGGTGAAAAGAAAGGGTATCCTCATCCATACCAATTCCATGCTGAGAGGGAGCATTAACAATGTCCACCAGCACACAGTAATTGCGACGTTCTTACATTACACATTTGGAGTTGCAATCACCTAACAAATGAGCAGTGACCACTTCTTCTTTTTGAAACTGACCTATCTAGCTATTTAATATCTTTATTTTACTTTGATTGTCACTATTCAAAAATAATATTCTTTCTTTCAATAATAATGATCTATTTTTTGTCCAAAATAGTATCTCAATAGGTAAAAAATATGTGATTGTGAATTTCAACTACTCTATTTATTTGTGAGTTTTTAATGAGGATTGTCATTTCGTTTCGATCTAAAAAAATTAATGATCTATTATTTAAGAAAATGAATGCTTCTTTAATTTGTTCATCAAATAGTCTAGAAATACACATCTTAAAGTGAAAAAATTGGATGTTTGAGTTTTAAACTTTCGATTCCTATATATTTTATGTAATGTACATATCAACTGAGCTACGTTTATGAAGACGATACTCCTTTAGTTTTAGTGTGTTAATTAAGAAAATTAATCAATTAGTTAACATGACCCTTGGTCATCAATTATGTTTCTCATAGGTCAATTTAGTCTATCAAAAAAAAAAAATCAAAAGACACTTAAATATGTATTTGTAATAGGCTTTAAGACACATTGACTCATCAATGACACGTTGATGTGACCAATTTTCGACAATATGCTACTTGAGAAACGTATAATTGTTGTTGATTGTGCACTCATCTCCATCAAAGATACTTGGATGTCTATAAAATCAATCTCTCAACCTTCAAAATATCCATTTTAATCAATTCTTCCCACTTATATTTGCGACTTCTAAGTCTCATTTACTGCAACAATAATATCACCTTGTAGTGTGTGTTCATCCATTATTTTGTTATGCCCCCCTCACGCAGGAGCTATATGTCGTATGAAACCATTGACAGGAAGACTTCTGACATAAGTAGTCGGTCCCCTCTTGGGTCATGAGGAAAGTACAGGGGTTCATCTACAATATTGAACCAAGAACAATAAAACAGTTGGACAACACATCCTAACCAAAAACCTTAAGACATTTGATTTAGGGTTAAATATGTTTTTGATCTCTATAAATATGTTAATTTTTTGTTTTAATCCTTCTAAAAAAATTATTCAACTTTTAGTCCCTCGAAAAATTTTCATCTTCACTTTTGGTCTCTCCGAGTAGAATTCATATTTTTGAATAAAATTTTGCAGAAAAATTCATAATATTATAAAAATCTCTCCAAAAAAAGAATTGTTTAACAAAACATGAATTTAATATGAATTTTTACATTTTTTACAGTTAAGAATTCATATTTAATTTTTGTTTTGTTTTTTGCAAAATATTTTACAATATTCTATACATTTTTATTAAAAAAAAATACAAAAATTAACTTAAAAATAGGACCAAAAAAAATAGGACCAAAAGTAGTGATTGAAAATTTTATAGGGACTAAAAGTGGAAGGAAAATTTTAGAGAGACTAAAAGGAAAAGTTGGTATATTTATAGAGACCAAAAACATATTTAACCTTTTGATTTATAAGTTCTCTCACTTATAGATTCTTCAACATTAATTTTTCTACTTAATATAAGACTTCTAACTCACATTTATTACCTAACAAACAATTTACTTGTTTATATAATAAGTAGGTGAAGTTTTCATGAAGTCTAAGGCCTTTGTGTCTAGGTAAATTGGCAAACACAATGTGGAGGTGGTGAATTCGTCTCAATAGAACTCAAGGAGTAATTTCCCTAAAAAAAAACCTCAACGTGTAATTATAGTGTATTAGCGTATGAACTATGAAGTGACACCTCTATGTATAAGCATAATGTAAAACAGAAAGGAAGATTAGAAGAATTAATTATCAACATGGTGAGAAGCAGCTTAAAGAGTAAAAAGGCTTGTCAAGGTGCTTGTGGACTTGTGGATAGTTAGTGATAACACGTTAGCATTTTTTTTTAAAACTCGGTATAAAATCTAATGAAATTAATGTGAGAGGTTTAGTTACACTTTTATTTACGGAGATCTCATTTAAAATTAGAGCACAATCCTCTTGAATGGAATATCCCATTGAAATGTGCATATGAGAGAATCAAAAATTTGACGGAAGCACACTCTAAGGTCAACACCGTTAAACCAATCCAATAATATTCACCTATAAAAAAAAATAAAAAAAACCACAAACACTCTTAACCCATCATATTAATCTCACAATTATAAATTTTATTACTGATCCAGAATATGAATTATATCCATCTATCTCATACACTCTAAAATCAACACCATCAAATCAGTCCAAATGAATTAGTTGATATAATTCATATTCTTGATCGGTGATAGAATTTATAGTTATTGATGTATTCCATTCTCAAACTCTCTTAATTCTCTTGATAAATTGTGAGATATGGTGGGTTAAGAGTTGTGTTCCAACGGTGGTTTTCCTATAGGTGAATATTTCAATTCAATGGAATATTTTTATTTATTTTTTGAAAGAATGGAATTTTGTTGAATACGTGTCATATATTAATTTTTGTATTAAATATTTTAAAATGAATTTAAAATATCAGCGCATCCGTAACAAACCAAATTTGAGGGTATCAACGATTTTTCTTTTCATTTTCAGTGCATTTCAAATTAGAAAAAGAATATTCTCTTCTAAATTTCTTATTCTGAATAGTATAATCTAAAGAAGTTTGAATTTTAAGAATAAATCATAGCATTTTATTGAATTTCAGTTCTACCTAAAAACCTTCTACTTTTGCAGCTACACTGAACATGATGATACTAATAACCACGTACGTAGAACAAAGTATTTAAATTCTTTACGTAAAATATGTTACACGTGGCATGCACATTTTTCACATTAATCTTCAAGAAACCTCGAGAAGTTTTACCCTTCACCACTCAAATCTCACAAGCAATTTGTTAAGAAAGTTACGTGTGTAGTGTGATGGAACCACACGTCTTTGAGTGGCTTGTTTGTCGTAATCAATATTTGTAAGCTACTTGCCCAAATATTAATTTCAATTTTAATATATTCATTCTTGACCACAAAGGGTCCCATAGAATACTTATTAGGTATTTTATATATACCATTAGAATACAATTTTTGTTTATTATAAGTAACCAAATGGAACCAATCACCAAATTTATAGTAAGACATAAAATAAACCAACCCAAAAAATAAACCAACCCCACCACCATTCTTTCTATTATACCAACTCCAATTAAAGTTTTTGGCCAAAACCACTTTAGTGATTGCTTTTTTCTGTTCTATCATTTTTATAGTGATTTGGACTTAATTAAAATAATTTAGTATAAGAGATTTGGGAGATGAGATAAGAAAAGTATGGTTTCTTATATGTAGTATATTATAAAGTGGGAGATAAGTGAAAGTGACACTAATTAATAATGTGATTTCATTCTCATCCAAGGGGGGTTTATTTGTGAATGTGAAAAGAATTAAAATCCTGTGAAGGTTACACTTATCACACAGTCGAACTCCTGATTGTTGAAGACTATTTTCTTTGAAATCGAAAGCTTAACACAAAAATAAAATTCAAAATTAGTAATTAATTTCATGTATTTAAATAACTTGGAAGATTTTCTTTTTAAGGAAACTTGAAAGAAATTATTCAAAACCAAAATACCTAGCTAGTATGAAATATGAACCGTTCATGTACTAACTGCGTGAATGTGTGAGATTAGGACTATAGACAATCTGAATTTAAACAATTGGGACACGTGGCTGTATTTTTTGCTACAAAAATGTCAAAAGATTTTGTACAATGCAATTACACATGGTCCTCCCAATGGCTTACTTGTCTATTTGAGAGACCACTTTCCCTTTATCTCCAATCTTGTGAATGTCAATGGCCTCTCAAGTTTTGGGAGTATTTATGCTCAAATTGCCTTGCTTTGCCTCCATATCAAATCCCAATTATCATCAAACTTTAAAAGGAAGTAAAGTTCCTTTTTTTTTTGGCTTTTTCTTGAAAAATCTAATCTCTTTTCTTCTTGCTTTTTAACTTTTTTATGTGTACAAAGCAGCGGCAAGCTATGTGATGATTATTGTCTTAAAAAAAAAGAAAGAAAAGAAAAATTGAAAACTGAATGGACAATAAAACTCTGGCTAGATTTTTTAATGTTGTGTTTTCAAAACTGATTTTAAAACCATAACATGTAGTAAATTGAAAGAAAACTAGGAGAAAAAAAACTTATGGTTAAAGTGAGTTTTTGAGGAAAAATAAAGATTATTTTGCTTATTATTATTTTCAAAATTTGCGTGCTTTGAGTGAGTTTTTGCAAAGTTGATTTTAGTTGAAAATAATGAGTTTGGAGAGTAAAGTGATGTGTGTTTATAATAATAGCTTAATTATAATAAATCAATACGAAATTTCCATTTGTCAAAGAATTGATTTTTTTTTCAGTTTGTCTAACACGATTTTGGAAGCAAAATCATGATTGGTGTGATAAAAATTAACCAAACATAACTTCTCCTTTCTCCTATGCTATAATTCGTGTTTGTTTGGTGTTTATCATCACGGCAATAGAGCTAGTCCTTTTACTGCATGGTACAATATTTAAAAGGCATGTGCGAATTACCTTCGCTTTTTTTTTTTTAACACGAGACTTCTAACTCTCATTTGTTATATAATAAGAGTCTTGTGTCAAATGATGCAGTCTCTTTACTTTTTGCTTTGTCTATGGAAAAAAGTGGTAGTCTTAGCTGCTCTATAATCTATTTAATTTTATAAATAAGTTAGAACAATTTTTGTATCTAGTTGTTTCAATAATATGTATTTCTATTATGATGTATTATTATTAATTTAGCTATCCGAGACAAGTCTATTTATAAACATAAAAGTCATAATGTCACTTCATTAGGTTTATTTCTTTTTTTTAACACTTCGAGCCTATACAACAACAAAAAAATATTCATCTAGTTAGGTTAATTTTACATTCAACATCCAACAAAACTCATCATATTATCACACAATGACACAAGCCTTTCTATATCGTCATTTTTAAAATAGTATATGTAAAACATTGAATTAGATGTTAATGTAGAAGTAATTTACCCTAGCATCATATACCATATTTTCTCTTAAATTTATGAAAATATGAATAATAATTAGGATTCTCAATAATCCTTCTACCCAAAAAAATATCTCAATAAGCCGTCCAAAAAAACGATACATTAAATTCTTTGGTTGATGCATGCATGTTGCATAACATGTGTTATGAATTTGTGAGGAAAAAAACAGTTACCTCTGGTCAACAAAAAGGCACATGGTCAAACTTTGAACAGCACAGTTAGACCTTTCCCTAAAGGGACCCACATAGTCATTTTTGGAGCCCAAAAAGGGTACAAGGTGCCACTAAATCAGACATGGACATAACATTTGGCATTATCATCAAGTTGATAAAGAATATCTTCATTGAGAATATAGTGTTGCAATTAAAGGTGACGATGCTATTATCATCTCAAACTACCGTCAAATATTAGTGATAAGCTGACTATGGTAACTTTCTCTTTTCCTTTTTTGGATTAGGAAGTTGGTTGAGCTAGATATTTTGTGTGTAAATTGGATATACTCCGCATGTAAATGTAGAGATTAATTTTTATGTCTTGTAAAACTTAAATGAGACTGAAGTGGATATACCCTTTAACTTATTTTTAGTCCATAAGCAATTCTAGAGCCTCAAAATTGGAAAAGACAATTTCTCACATGTTTGGTTTAGCTTTTCAAAAGCAATTATCTTCTCCAAAAGCAATTTTGGATGAAGCTACAATTTCTAGATTTTGAGTTAATTAAAATCAATTCTCCATTAAATTTTATATTTTAATTATTACAACTCATTATTTTCCTTTATTGTCCTTTATCAACTCTCTTTCTTTTTTGTTTGTATTTAATTTGATGAACCAAATTTAATCAAAAAATTCAACTAACCAAATTAGCCCCAAAAAATATTTATGGTCAAGAGTTACCAAGTTTTGAATTTTTCTTTACGGTTTTTACGTTCAGATTTACTGTATTTTTTCTGTTACGCTATATCTATCATTTTTGGCAACAAACTCTATTATTATTTAACTTAAATATATTTTATCAAAAAATCTAAAATGTACATAAACAAATATTTTGTCAATTTTTTTTTGGTTTAATGATTGTATTCATTATTTTTTAAATTAATATATAGAAAAAAATTATTTATTTAAATTAAATAATATATTTACATTTAGTATTGATATACCCATACATTCAACTATGTCCATTTATTTGTATTTAGCTATGTCCATTTTAGTAATTATACATTCAAAAGCAATTTTGATCAAAACTATCCAAACAACATTCATTCTGTTTAATCAATTCTACATTATTGTATCCAAACATAAATCAATTCTCTCAAAATCAATTTTGTCAGAATCAATTTTATCAGAATCAATTTTACCAGAATTAATTCTATCCAAAGCTGAACCAAACACACACTAAGTTACACATGTGTATGCAATTGAAATAAAGTTTTAGGAAACGCTAAAGAATGTTTACGGGGTGCTAGTTAAAAAACTAGTAGAATGAAAATATGATATTGGAAAGTGATGAAAGATAGTATACTTCATTTTAAAAGTTAAAAACCGGTTGTTTTTAGTAAATAATTTTTATTTTTACTTTCTTAACTAGAGTCTTAGGGACACTAACTAAAATGACCTAAAGATTAATCCTAAAGTGTGTTAAGTTGGATGATTTTTTAAATAGTTTAAATTTAGAGGATAATTTGTACTATTTAAAAACAAAAGTGTAAATTTCATTATTTAAATGATAAATTTAGAGAATTTTAAAATGAAGAGATTTTACAACATAATGCACAATGAGACTATTTTGAATTTCCAATACATTAAAAAACTATGACTACTTGTTACACATTTAGGACCAAAATGATTATTACCACAACAATAATAGTGTAAGTTTTTGTAAAAAAAGTCTAGTAAAAAAACATTAAAAAAAAAACTAATTCAAACCTTCAAAATAAATTTATGATCTATAGTAGAGTAGGGTTGGATTCATGTTTGACATTTTCAAAGCAGACAAGACCGGTGTCTTGCAAAGCTTAACATAACTTATTCACACTCATGTCCTCATTATTAATTATAAAAATGTCACACCCAAATATTTGGAAAAAAACCATAAATTCATTTACCATCATGTACTCTCAAGGATGCCCCTACAACCATCAACCTATATTAAATATAATTTGGACTCTCTTCAAAAGAAAAAAAAATTTGGACTCCACTAATTTATTTAATAAAATATTGTAGAAGGGCTGCCAATTGTAGAACTAACCTTTTTTTTTTTTTTATATATAAAAAATGATATAGAATGATAGAGTCCACAAACTTCAGGTGTAGCCATGTAGATGAAAGTGATAAGTTCTATATTTTTATAATTTCTTACTCCAGTCAAATTAAAAAAATCAAAAAGATTCTAACTAGAACTATCACACTTATATGCTAGGAGTTTTCATAATATTAATCTCAATATTCTTAATATTTTGTCGATCTTCTGACATACTAAACATGTTAATTTCATTATTTTTTATTCAAGGTCTTAATATTGATTGAGTTCATTCAATTCAACCTTCCTCCAGCCGGCTTATATTCCTCAAATCGAGCCGGCCCTTTGATTTTAAATTTTGATATTCATAAACAATTATTGAAATATCTCTATTTGATTTTTGTCTTCTTCTCTTGCATTAATTATGTGTTTTTTAGGGAAAAATTAGTACGGGTTGATTTGTTGCTACTACTTGATTGATTTCAAAATTATGGCCATTGTAGTGTTGAGAGTGCACATCATGACTCTATCTTAGAAAAGGTTGACCTTGTTTATGATTTCTAGAGTTAGATGTTCCAACTTGATTATGATTTTACTTAGGAAGGTTGACCTTGTTAAAAATGTTTGAATGTGTTTTATAAATATGGAAATTTGATATGGACAATCAGCTTTTTAAAAATTAGTTGGTTAATATACACTTTACGTGACAATAATTCTGCAGCTGAGTTTTTAGTTAAGAAAAGTGCTCTAAATGACAGTGATTTTGTTGTCTTCCATAAAACCCTCCTTAACATGTCATCTATTCTCTTAACAAATGTCATGAATGTTGAGTTCGTTCGACTCTAGTTAGGGTCTCTTCTTCGTTTTGTTTTCTTTCCTTTTTCTCTTTTTTCCCTTTGTTACCAAAAAAAATGTTCCAACTGAAGGTAAAAAAAATCTCTAATTACGGAGGATTAAAAATCAAAATAATGGTCTCACCAAAAGTTGCCAAAGGTAGTTCATTCTCCAAAATACCAGTATACTCCAAATACACAAATACACCCTAGTATGTTATTGAAATACTGGTGGCTAATATCAATTCAAGATTAATGTGATAGCGTGATTCTAACCACTTCTTGCAAAAATTAAAATCACATTCACTTTTATACATTGAATTGAATTTGAGTCCTTTTAATCATATAAAGATTCTTTTATAAGAAACTAACTGAACTCATTTTATTCAAAATAGTCTTTTCAATACATGATATACAGTCAAAAACGTGATGACTAACATATAACGTGGACGCCATTGCTAACAAACTAGCAGTTTTACTTATACTAAAGTTTGGACATAATTGTAATGTTCTACAAGCGGATACAATAGCACCAAATTTGAAATGAGAGTTTAGAACATCGTGAAATACTGTCAATCACTAACTTATATGAGAATTAATTTTGAGAAGCTGAACCATGTTGAAATTGTTAGTTTTCACTTTTGAGTCTACTAGAAATGTTTTTGATGGTGTAGAAGCTGAATAAAGATGCTCTACAAATAAATAAAATAACATCAAATTCATAATGAGAGTTTAGAATGCTGTGAATATCGTCAATCACTAACGTATATGTTCAATTGACACAGAAGGGTTTCATAATTTGCTAAGCCAATTTGATTAGTTGTTGCCGCATACGGGGGATTCGATTTTATAAAAATTATATTATCACTTTATTTAGCATTTACATATTAAATCGATATTAAATGCAAGTTACATTATTTTATCACTTTACTTAGCATTTACATATTATATTATCGCCAAGCCAGATTGATGGTGTAAAATATTTTTACATTGTCGCCAATCAATCCCCATCATTTGTTATGTAAGGTTACTTTTAACCATTTTTTAAAGATAAAACCAAATATTCTAAAGAGATACAAGGTTGGTTTGATGTTTGAGGTGAGTGAGTTAAAGAGTAGAGCTCACTCAACATTAAATATAATAGGATATTTTCATTACACTTTCTCTAGTCTCTATTATAAGAAAAAACTTATTATATTTATTCAATAAATGATATATCTAACATATAATATACTATCATACATCATTTATTGAATGAATCTTAAAATTTAATTTTTTTTCTTATAATAGAGATGTTATGGAGTAATATCGCTTTCATTAAAGAGATTATTAGGGTGATGAATGATACTACACATATTGGATTGGCATTATCTTATTGTCACTTTGCTGAATATCATTAGGTGCTACGTCACAACTATATAACTGTTCTCAACCCATAAAGAGGGAAAATATTCGTCTTTTTTCAAAACCAATTAAAAAGAATTTGTTTGCTTCTTCAAATTTCTTTTCTCTTATTAATTAAAGTTGATTTTGCCTCCTGTTTCTAACTTCTTTGCCGGCCTTGTTTTTTAATTAAAAACATTTTCGTTGCACTGAATATGTTAGATAAATAATCATTACCGACGTTCTCTTGAGTATAATTCAGTTGGTATAGACATCACATTATATATGTAAGAGTTGGAGTTTAAACCTTAAATATCCCACTTATTTATTTTAAAAGGTAAATTTTTAACTTTCAGACTATTTGACAAAAATAAAATCATTAATGACAATCACATGAGCAATAATGTCAAAATGAGTTTATTGCATGTTTTTTATTTTGGATTACCATAATATGGTACGAGATGGATTCCCTCATCCCAATTGAAATTTTTTCATACACATGAATCAATAATCGAACCTCTAATCACATATTTAAGGAGTCTAAATCTCTTATAACTTGGATCAATCTATTATCGATAGTTAATTGCATGTTTAAATCCATATATTGTTTTTTGTTGAGGAAATCTATATATTGTTTTCTTACCCCAAAAAACAAATAACATCTAGTACCGTTCATGAATGTCAAACAGGGCTTGAAATCACAAAAGCAAGTTTTGTTAATAGGCAAATCGTAGTTTATCACTACATTATTTGGTTAAGATAGTTCTTGGAGATTAAACACTCAACCACTTTTAAGGGTGTATCGGATCAGCCACGGGTATGGTTTCCAATTCAACCAATTAAACTGATTGGTCTGATCTTTTAGCACATGTTTGAAAATGTGCTCGGTTTCCCTACCACACGATAATAGACTATTTAATATAAAACCTACAAACTCTAGTTTTGTGTGTGATTTTTCAAATAGTGTTTGTGACTCCGACTACGAACAAAAAATATGTTGAATTTAATCGATCTAGACTCTAAAGTTCTTGTTCTCGTACTAAAACCATATCCATATGTTATGAGATTATTTATCTCTCGATTACCATGACCTTGTTTACCAGAAGCCATAAATTTTCTTTTTTTACTAATATTTATATTTAGATGTATTGTAGATTTATATATTTTTATTCAATTAGGGTACAATAAAAAAAGCATATTCATTCTTCATTGAAATTATAAAATAAAAAAACTAATGAGAGTTGGAAACAAAATCATGTAGAAAAATATAGGAATGTGTTTTTTTTTTTACGACAATAAATTTACTTTTATGATAAATGTTATTTTACTTTACATTTATTTTTAATTAAATTTAAAGTCAAATAAAAATCAAATTTTCAAATAGATAGCACCTACCCAAACAAACACAATGAACCACCCCTCCTAACATAGTAACATACTTGGGTTTAGAGCAAATGTCTCACTCAATTTTATTTTTCTTTTTCATCGGAGGTTATCATATTTAAGACATATTAACACTAAATACGAATGCCTTTGATAGTTGAAATTCGAATCTTGACTCACGTGGGTTAGACATAAATCTCAATAGTGACTCAAATTCTCTTTAATTGAATCATTTTCCTAAAATTTGATTTTAGAGTTTCTTTTTTTTTTTTTGATTATTGGGTTCAAAATCCCTCAATAACTACATAATTTTATTGAGAAGAAAACTTGAATAATTGTGATGCAAATTTCAGCGGTGTGAATATTTATGTACAAACACAAAGGACTAACATTAATTTGTACATTTTCTCTAATTTACTACACTTCATTCCATTTCATGTTCCGCTAAATTTTTTTTTATACAGGAAGCCAGGCACGGATGCACGTGTACCACATTGGGGTCACTTGACCCCACTCCTTGCTTTCTATTTCAACCAATTATAGTATGATTTTGCATTTTGACCCCACTTGAAATTGTATGTTTACCCTACATAACCAAACTAATACATTGAAGGTAAAGCAATGTCATGTTTGTAAATTAATTTTAAACTATATTTGCTAAAATAGTAGTATAACTCTCATACTTTCCACTGCATTTATAAAAAGTGAACTAGTGAATTGGGAAAACATTGGCATTTAAGTTTTAACTTTCAAAAATTGATTTTTCATTAAAACAAAAAGAAAATGCTCCCAAAAGGTTAAAAGAAAATTCAGGTATCACGTGGATTTATTTTATTTTTTTGAAAAGGCACGTGGATTTATTTTAAAACTGAATTTACAAATGCAAGTCTAAAATTGAATTTATTTTTAAATTGCTTATGATGAAATATACTAGAAATTACTAGAAAAAAAATGGAAATTTGATCTTTTTAAACACTTTCCTAATTTAGATGAAAGGGCCAATCTTTCAAGCAAGGTTCTCGAAACTATAAAACATTTTTTATCCAACATTGTATTTACTTTTTAAGTCAGCATTACTAAAAACAAGCACAAAAAAATACTCAAACATTACAATTGTATGCGTCGACGGGAATTGTTGAAAGGAGTTTCTTTGCTACGAATTTTGTGAAAAAAATCGAATGCCTAATTGTATGGATATGAATTTTTGAATTATTGTTTGATAACATTCATAGACATCGATATATCTGGTAATCTCTGATTTATGGTAACATTTATAGAGACTAATATATGATGACATATTTT
>Ga0315913_1002202_pt1 | contig 22622 bp, 8 predicted proteins | sample MpolsnodulesMG_FD_207736 | JGI IMG/M metagenome (GOLD analysis project Ga0315913, IMG submission 207736) | Medicago polymorpha root nodule microbial communities from Los Angeles, California, United States - small nodules | ecosystem: Host-associated > Plants > Roots > Nodule | place: USA... | reverse complement strand
GAACTACATTGAGTGAAACACGAGAGACATATTCAAGAGTGTAAACACTTACTGAGTGGAGTATGAAAGGAGGAGTCCAAAGTCCAAGTTTAGAGACTACTAGGAAGATTTAAGATAAATACTATTGTAGAAAGGGAGAATGATGTGATTATAAACTCATCAAACATGTGAAAGGAATTTTATAAACAATGCATTGCGATGAAGAGGCTCAATGCCAGAATTCAAGACAAATAAAGTAAAAGAAACATTAAATGAATAAACACTTATACTTCATATCTTTCAAAAAAAAAACACTTATACTTCAATCACGCAGAACCAAACTCTAAGACCATCAACAAGAGAGCATTCCATTTTGGGTGTTTAAGTGGGCCATGCATGTACACATCATCTATTTTATTAATTTTCTAAGATATTACTTAATAAGCACCAAATCTCTCTAATACGGCACCTCAGAAAAAAGTTAATAAATGGATCCTATTAATAACTCAATGTCATTGTATTTGAACAAAGTGTATTGATTTGTGTATAATTTATTACATATGATCCACGAAAATTAAAGAGAGAGAGAGGGTGCTTATATAGCCACCCTCTCTATAAGCACCAAACATTTTCTCTGCACAATGATGATGCTTATTAATTTCGGTGCTAAATAGGTGAAGCACCCACCAATGTGGATGCTCTAAATAGATGCAAATCGTTCAAGTTGCTGAAGAGCCCATTGCGGGGCATAATATTTGATTTTAGAATTTTATTTTCTGAAGACTGTTTCTAATTTTCAGTTTGGTTAATTTATAATACGTGCCAATTTACTTGGATATATATTAATTGGTGCCAATAACACTAAAAGAGGGTGCAACTTGTACAAATGGATGAAGGCCGGTGCATATAGTGCCTTGGGAGCCAATTTGCCTTTTGTGGAAGCTAGGGTTCGCTGCGGTACTCAAATAGGAAATGATAGGGAAAATTTATGACTTATGATTATAAGTAACCTTTGAATAAAATTGAATTTGTACTCATTTACGATTTTGTTTGAGCATATCTATCCTAGGTTTTTGGATGAAACCACCATTGATTCTTATGAAGAGTATCATAACTCTTATGGCAAATCCTCACCGATTTTATCCATCAACACTAATAATTGAGAAAGTGAAATATTCAACGTAACTATATGTGTTGGTGTTGTGTCAGTGTCGGCACCGATTATTTTTTAATATTTTATGTAAAGCATAAGTTAAGTTATATATGTTTTCAATGAATCATAAAATTATATAACTTAGTATTGTCACTTATCTATTAAGTTTAGGTCAAATATTTCCCTGGATCCTTTAAGTTTTACGTTTGTTTCACATAAGTCCTTTAAGTTTCTAAGGTTTCAGATAGGTCCTTTAAGTTTCGAGTTTGTTTTGGATAGGTCCTTTAAGTTTATAAGATTTCAGATAGGTCCTTTAAGTTTCGAGTTTGTTTCAGATAAGTCCTTTAACTTTGGCTTAACGGAGGTTGATAGAAATGACATATCTGAAACAAACTCGAAACTTAAAGGATCTATCTGAAACCTTATAAACTTAAAGGACCTATCCGAAACAAACTCGAAACTTAAAGGACCTATTTGAAACCTTAGAAACTTAAAGGACTTATGTGAAACAAACGTAAAACTTAAAGGACCCGGGGAGGTATTTGACCTTAAGTTTATTAGATTTCAGTTTTTTTTAGATCATGGTTATTTTTAAAAAAAGCTTAATTAAGCAGTTAAAAAGACATTTAATAGGATTATTTTTTTCAAATATTTTCAGGTGTTGGGAAATGCAAAGGGAGCAGTTGCTGTGGTCATCTCAATTTTGATATTTCAAAACCCTGTTTCAATGATAGAAATGCTTGGCTATGTACTCACCATTATTGGAGTTATACTGTATAGTGAAACCAAGAAGAGATATACATAGAAATTAGTAAAATTAAAATGATCACAACTCTAAAAATCTGAATTATTAGTGTTGATGTGTCTAAGAGCGTGGCGCGGGATCTTCTTCCATTTCTAACTTCTTGACATATCTTTATTTGATTTAATTTATTGTCTTTCCTTCTATTATTGTTTGTTCCTTTTTTGGATATTCTTTTGTGTTACTGTTATGTTTGCGTGTCATTGATTAAAACTGAAAAACCTTAATCTTTGTTCACCTTCTCCAAGTAGAAGTTGTGAACACCTGTGGGTAAAGGTTCACTCCTAAAGACCCATTTTCACATTTTATTTTTGAACCTTTATTTGACTTTGATTCATCTTGTATCTTTAGTTTTCATTCTTCCTTAGAATATTATTCTCATCCATAATAAAAATAGTCAATTCGTGAACGATCAGTAAAACTAAATATGTCCTCAAGGATCACATTAGTGGGATTAAAATTCCTCCAAACTTGCAAGAATATACAAGCAGCAACAACAAATATATGGCAGCAATCGAAAACAAATAAAACACACAAGAGAAATCGGGTTTTGCTTTCACTGTCCTTTTCTCTATTAGGTACTTACCTTTATCACCAAAAAAAAAACACTCTCCTAACAACCCTAATACGACTATTCTCTGAGATAAAGATTAAGATTAAGTTTTATGGCAAATAAATATATATAAATAAATGAAAAAGAGAAATCTCTTACAAGTGTACAAACATTTATAAATCATGAGTACAAGAAGTACTCAAGCCAAGCAATAACAAAGTCAAATGAGTTCTCCCAGTGTAAAACAAGAGTGAAAACTAAAACAACACCTGAAAACCATCAAACCTCCTATCAGGATCAACCAACTATGGTCGAACAAGAGAAAGAAACAAACCGCACGGTGCATTGTTATTGAGTTTTGCAATTATGTTATAATATCTTATGGAGTTTTTGGGGGAACATATCTTATGGACTTTTGGGGGGAAGAATGAACCAGGTTATTAGTATCTTAAGATATGTTACTTGTACTTGATATAATCTAGTTGCATCTCGATTTCAATCAAAAATGAATTCAATCACTGCATCTTGATTTTGGATTCATTCTTATAATATTTTAAGATGTGTTGTGTGTATCTATTTTGGATTTAGAATGAATCCCAACATTGATGTCGATTCATTGGAGCATGTACATTACGATTTATAATAAGAGTTGATTTAATATTTGGAAAATATACTAGGTCATTAATCATGTTGAGAATATGGATTCACAACTTAGTTTTTTTGCAATTTACAACTATTTAGATTTGGTTTTGTTGCTTCAAAATTTTGATGTGTACATAAAGTGTTCGAAATTCGGAGCATGGTCACTTCTTTGAACATCATTGTGGTAAATGGATACAATAAATATGATATTAGATATGATTTTCTTAAAAATAATGATATTAATTAGGATTATTTGGTCAACCTTTTGTTTATGTCATTCAAAAAATACAAAGCCTTTATTTATTGCTACTCAGACTCGAATGACTATTGCGAGTAATGTAGAGAATTTGGATAAGATTTTTTTTAAACAATAAAATGAACTTCATTGCCAAAATAAAGAGAATACAATCAAAACACTTATGAGTGTGTTTGGATGGGGAATGTTTTTTGAAGTTTTTTGCATTGATTCAAAGGGTGCCAGATCATACAACAATTAACGCAATAACCAGGAAATTTCTCATACAAGACCTCCACATAAAGACCATGCTTTTATCATTCAATTATAATGTCATCATAAATATGCTTAGACAAATCAAGATCAACGAGATCCTAACATAATGGCCAAAGGTTCTGTTATGGAAAAAACTTCTCCGAAGAGGAATCAGCTTCATTCTGCCAATATGCTTCCATAGAGTTGTCAACTTTGAATATGATCATATCAGGCTTGTCACCTTTATTCAAAATCCAAAGACCATGAAGATTAAATTTGCAATCTTCCACTCCTTTCAATTATGACAAATGATTTCAGAAGATCGTGAGGTTCAATGTCACAAGCATTCGCGAGAGCTTGTGCAAAGGTGCGAGTGGTTGTACGGTTGCCAGTAGGCTGAGCGGATGGCGGCAGAGAGGCCAAAAAATACCATAGCACAATGATAGCCATGGCTACTTGCGCTCCAAGAAAAGAAATAAACCATGGTTTCAGAATTCAAAGGATTATACATCTGCCACCATTAATGAGTCTTAAACATATATATATGAGGAAAACTAAAGATATAATCATATCTCATCACACAGGTGTCAAAACAAGCTACTCGACCTATTTATGGTCAGTGCTAACGGGCTTCAGGCTTTATCAAATTGAACAAAAAAAATCCTATTTAATGTAGGCTCTAAACTTACTATCCGAGTCCGGCCATGTACAGGCTATGTGCTAAATAGATCAGATGTTTATTTTCATTTTTGGAAACAATATTAATAGTCCTACAAAATTTCTTATAAGCATTACTTTTTCAATTTAAAAAACAAGATAAAAAAAAAAAAACAAAAGAGCAAATAAAAAATGAAGGTTTTTGGTGGCACAACCCCATTCAAGTTTACCAATCTTACGGTCTTTTCAAGTTTTACGATTGATAAAAACTTGAACATTTTTTTTAAAATAATACTCATTTCGGTTTTACATATAAGTAAAAAGTAAAATGTATTTAGTCTGAAATTAAGCTACATGCATTTGAGTGTTTCATATTTAAAATCAGAGAAAGTATTAAATAATTTTTATTAAATAATATTTTTTAAATCTGTTGTTTTAAAGATTAATTGACTTGAGACCTACGAGTGTGCTCCTTCTCAAGGTCATGGGTTAGATTATCTCCGATGTCAATTTGGCAGACTAGTTTAACTTCCTAAAAAAAATATTAATTGAAGAGTTTTTTAATGGAAAAGCCAAAGAAACTGAATTAAAAATACACAGTTAATGAGAATTACATCACCGCAACCAAAGACAAGGAAACACGTCTTTAAAAGAGCAAAATGCAAGAACCTCATAATTGAGATGCGATTTAATATAAAGTAAAACGACTTTACACCGACAACGTATATCACGTAACCTCTTTAATTTTTTATTAAAATCAATAGACAAATATGTTTTTATTTAAAAAAAATAGAAACATGTGGTAAAAAAATTAAATTCAAAAAATTTGAATACCAATTTTGCCCTTCCCTTCTGAAAACAAATGGATAGACATGTAAAAAAAAGTGATTCAAAGCTTTTGACAAAGGGTATTAAATGATATTTTGTTTTTAATTTTTTTAAAAATAATACTCATTTCGGTTTTAAATATAACTAAAAAGTAAAATGTATCTAGTCTAAAATTAAGGTACATGCATTTGACTGTTTTTTATTTAAAATTCGAGAAAGAATTAAATAATTTTTATAACTATTGATTCAAAGATTAATTGAACTGAGACCTAGGAGTGTGCTCTTTCTCAACGTCATAAGTTCGATTATCTTTGATGTCAATTTGACAGGATTAGTTTAACTTCTTAAAAGAAAAATATTAAGGGAAGAGTTTTTTAATGGAAAAGCCAAAAAAAATTAATTAAATTGATAAGACCTTATTTCCGACACATGAATTTCCGAAAACATAAGCCAATCAAAATACACAGTTCACGTGAATTACATCACTACAACCAAAGACAAGGAAACACAACTTCAAAAGAGCAAAATACAAGAACCTCATAACAAGTCGCGATTTAATATAAAGTTAAACGACTTTTCACCGACAACGTATATGACGTAACCTCTTTAACTTTATCATTAAAATCAAATAGACAAATATGTTTTTATTTTTAAGAAATAGATAAATATGTTAAAAAAATTAAATTCACAAAATTTGAATACCAATTTTACCCTTTATTCCAAATACAAATGGATAGACATGTAAAAAAAAGTGAATCAAAGCTTTTGACAAAGGGTATTAAATGATATTTAGTTATTAATTTTTTTTCAAAATAATACTATTTCGATTTTAAATATAAGTAAATGTATTTAGTCTAAAGCTACATACATTTGGCTGTTTTATATTTAATATCCGAGAAGGTATTAAATAATTTTTATAACTATTGATTCGAAGATTAATTGAACTGGGACCTAGTGTGTTCTTTCTCAAGGTCACGGGTTCGACTATCTCTGATGTCAATTTGACGGGATTAGTTTAACTTAAAAGAAAAAGATTAATTGAAGAGTGTTTTATTGGAAAAGCCAAAAAAAAAAAAAAACTGAATTAAATTGATAAGACCATATTTCTCACAAAACATAAGCCAATCAAAATACAAAATTTACGAGAATTACATCACTCTAACCAAAGACAAGGAAACACAACTTCAAATGAGAAAAATGCAAACCTCATAAGGAGATGCGATTTAATAAAAGTAAAACGACTTTACACCGACAACATATATCACGTAACCTCTTTAATTTTTATCACTAAAATCAAATAGATAAATATGTTTTTATTTAAAAAAAATAGATAAATATGTTAAAAAGTTAAAGGGTTAAATATGTTTTTGGTCCCTATAAATATACCAACTTTTCGTTTTGGTCCCTCTAAAATTTTCCTTCAACTTTTAGTCCCTCAAAAATCTTCCATCTTCACTTTTGGTCCCTCCTTTAAAGTAAACTCATATGTAAAATTCATATTTTTGAATAAAATTTTGCAGAAAAATTTATAATATTATAAGAATCTCTCCCAAAAATATTTAGAATTTTTTAACAAAACATGAATTTAATATGAATTTTTATATTTTTTATGGTTAAAAAGTCATATTAAATTTATGTTTTGTTAAAAAATTCTAATTTTTTAGGGGAAATATTATTACAATATTCTACACATATCTGCATAATTTCATTAAAAAAATACTAAAAAACTTAAAAATAGGGACCAAAAGTAGTGATTGAAAATTTTATAGAGACTAAAAGTTGAAGGAAAATTTTAGAGGGACTAAAACGAAAAGTTAGTATATTTATAGGGATCAAAAATATATTTAATCCAAAATTAAATTCAAAAAATTTGAATACCAATTTTACCCTTCCCTTCTGAAAACAAATGGATAAATATGTGGAAAAAAAAGTGATTTAAAGCTTTTGACGAAAGGTATTAAATGATATTTAGTTATTAATTTTTTTCAAAATAATACTATTTCGATTTTAAATATAAGTAAAATTTATTTAGTCTAAAGCTACATAAATTAGACTATTTTATATTTAAAATCCTAGAAAGTATTAAATAACTGTTATAACTATTGATTCGAAGATTAATGGAACTAGGACCTAGTGTGTTCTTTCTCAAGGTGACAGATTTGATTATCTCCGATGTTAATTTCACGGGACAAGTTTAACTTCTTAAAAAAAAGATTAATTGAAGAGTTTTAATATTGGAAAAGCCAAAAAAACTAAATTAAATTGATAAGACATTAATTCCGACACAAGAAGTTCACAAAATATAAGCCAATCAAAATACACAATTTATGATAATTACATCACACCAACCAAACGGAAACACAACTTCTAAAGAGCAAAATGCAAACCTTGTAAGGAGACGTGATTTAATATAAAGTAAAACGACTTTACACCAACAACGTATATGGCGTAACTTCTTTAATTTTTATCATTAAAATCAAATAGACAAATATCTTTTTATTTTAAAAAATAGATAAATGTGTTAAAAAATTAAATTCATAAAATTTGAATACCAATTTTACCCTTCCCTTCCGAAAACAAATGGATAGACATGTATAAAAAAAGTGATTCAAAGCTTTTGACAAAGGGTATTAAATGATATTTAGTTATTAATTTTTTTTAAAATAACACTATTTCGGTTTTAAATATAAGTAAAATGTATTTAGTCTAAAGCTACATACGTTAGACTGTTTTATATTAAAAATTCGAGAAAGTATTAAATATTTTTTATTAAATACTCCCTCCGGTCTCAAATGTAAGAAACTTTTCATTTTTTAGATTCATTCAATAAATGATGTATGTGGTCTTCATTATGGACCGCATACATCGTTTATTGAATGAATCTAAAAGATGAAAAGTTTCTTACATTTGAGACCGGAGGGAGTAATAATTTTTATGACTACTGATTCAAAGATTGATTGAACTGAAATCTAGAAGTGTGCTCCTTCTCAAGGTCACGGGTTCGATTATCTCTGATGTTGATTTGGCTAGACTAGTTTAACTTCTTTAAAAAAAAAATTAGTTGAAGAGTTTCCTAATGGAAAAGGCAAAGAAATTGAATTAAATTAATAAGACCCTATTCCCGACACAAGAAGTTCACAAAACATAAGTCAATCAAAATACACAGTTCACGAGAATTACATCACCGCAACCAAAAACAAGGAAACACAACTTTAAAAGAGTAAAATGCAGAAACCTCGCGAAGAGTCATGCTTTAATATAAAATAAAATAACTTTTCACCGACAACATATATCACGTAATCTCCTTAATTGAAAAGTCGCGATTTAATATAAAGTTGAACAACTTTAAACCAACAACACATATCACGTAATCTCTTTAACTTCTTATTAAAAAGATTAATTGAAGAGTTTTTTTAATGGAAAAGCCAAAGAAACTGAGTTAAATTGATAACACCTTATTTCCGACACATGAATTTCCCAAAACATAAGCCAATCAAAATACATAGTTCACGTGAATTACATCACTACAACCAAAGACAAGGAAAAACAACTTCAAAAGAGCAAAATGCAAAAACCTCATAACGAGTCATGATTTAATATAAAGTTAAACGACTTTTCACCAACAACGTATATGACATAACCTCGTTAATTTTATCATTAAAATCAAATAGACAAATATGTTTTTATTCTAAAAAAATAGATAAATATTTTAAAAAAATAAATTCACAAAATTTGAATACCAATTTTATCCTTCCCTTCTGAAAAACAAATGGATAGACATGAAGAAAAAAAAGTAATTCAAAGCTTTTGACAAAGTGTATTAAATGATATTTATTTATTAATGTTTTTCAAAATAATACTATTTCGGTTTTAAATATAAGTAAAATGTATTTAGTCTAAAGCTACATACGTTTGACCGTTTTATATTGAAAATCTAAGAAAGTATTAAATAATTTTTATAACTATTGCTTCGAAGATTAATGGAACTAGTACCTAGTGCAATCTTTTCAAGGTCATGGGTTCGATTATCTCCAATATCAATTTGACAGGACTAGTTTAATTTCTTAAAAAAATTATTAATTGAAGATTTTTTTTTTAATAGAAAAGTCAAAAAACTGAATTAAAAATACACTGCTCACGAGAATTACATCACCGCAACCATAGACAAGGAAACACAACTTTAAAAGAGTCACGATTTAATATAAAGTAAAACGACTTTACACCGACATCGTTTATCACGTAATCTTTTTTATTTTTATTATTAAAATCAAATAGACAAATATGTTTTTTATTTTTAAAAAAATAGATAAATACGTTAAAAAATTAAATTCACAAAATTTGAATTCCAATATTACCCTTCCCTTCCGAAAACAAATGGATAAACATGTTAAAATAATAAAACTTATTCAAATAATTTGATAAAGGGTAATAAATGATATTTAATTATTAATTATTTTAAAAATAATACTCATTTCAGTTTAAAATATAAGTAAAAAGTAAAATGTATTTAGTCTAAAATTAAGATACATACATTTGACTGTTTTATGTTTAAAATCCGAGAAAGTATTAAGTATTTTTTGTTAAATAATAATTTTTATGACTGTTGATTCAAAGATTGATTGAACTGAAATCTAGGAGTGTGCTCCTTTTCGAGGTCACGGGTTCGATTATCTATGATGTCAATTTGGCTAAACTAGTTTAACTTCTTTAAAAAAAAAAAGGATAAATTCAAGAGTTTCTTAACGGAAAAGGCAAAGAAATTGAATTAAATTAATAAGACCTTGTTCCCGACACAAGAAGTTCACAAAACATAAGGCAATCAAAATACACAGTTACAAGAATTACATCACTGCAACCAAAAATAAGGAAACACAACTTTAAAAGAGCTAAATGCAGAAACCTCGCGAAGAGTCGCTATTTAATATAAAATAAAATAACTTTCCACCGACAACATATATCACGTAATCTCTTTAACTTCTTGATAAAAAGATTAATCGAATAGTTTTTTTTAATGGAAAAGACAAATAAACTGAATTAAATTGATAAGACCTTATTTTCGACACATGAATTTCTCAATACATAAGCCAATCAAAATACATAGTTCATGTGAATTACATGAGTACAACCAAAGACAAGGAAACACAATTTCAAAAATGCAAAATGCAAGAACCTCATAACAAGTTGCGATTTAATATAAATTAAACGACTTAGCACCGACAACATATATCACGTAAGTCAAACGACTTTGCACCGACACCATATATCACGTAACTTTTTTAATTTTTATCATTAAAATCAAATAGACAAATTTGTTTTTATTTGAAAAAAAAATAGATAAATATGTTAAAGAAATAAATTCATAAAATTTAAATACCAGTTTTACCCTTCCCTTCCTAAAACAAATGGATAAACATGTCAAAAAAATAAAATCATTAATTCTAAATACCAACTTTACCCTTACCCTCTTATATGGTAACTGACCATCAACGGTTATATAAGAGTCATTTGGGACACAGGTAGAAATCACATCAAAAAAACTAAACGGGTCCCTAAGACAATTTTATTTTTATTTTTATTTTTGCTGTCAAGAGAGAAAAAAAGAGGTATGTTGAAGAAAGTTTGTTTCAGAAACGATTATTCATTATTCATATTTTCAATTCACTAATAAAAAAATCTTTTTTTTTTTCTTCTTTTTTTATTTTTGCAGCGATGGTTCGAGTGAAAGGAAGAGATTATCAGAAGAAAATTGTGAATTCCGCGGCATCGACGGCGGTGAAAGAAATCCGTTACCGCGGCGTACGGAAGCGACCATGGGGTCGATTTGCCGCTGAAATTAGAGATCCCCGGAAGAAAACCCGTGTCTGGTTGGGGACTTATGATACGGCTGAAGAAGCTGCACATGCTTATGATTCAGCCGCGATTGAATTTCGCGCTTCAAAGGCGAAAACTAATTTCCCTATTCCTGAACATATCCTTGTGGCCGCGGCTGAGACTGCAGCTGCAGCTGCGGCCGCTCAGAATCCTCAGCCTCCGGTTGCTGTTGATAACTGTCGGGCTGAGGTTTTGAAATTTGTTGAGCCTGAGGCTGTTCAGGTTAATTGGCCTACTTCAAGCGGCATGAGTAGTACTGTTGAATCTTTTAGCGGGCCTAGGACTGTTCAGGTTGTTGGTTCTTCGTCTTCTTCTGCTGTTTCCAGGATTCCTACTGTTGGTGGTGCTGGTGGTGGAGTTGCTCAAGCTGTTGGTGCTGCTGGTGCTGGCGAAAATTTTCGTAGTGGCTGTGGTTCATCTTCATCTGTTGTTGATGATGACGAAAATTGTGTTATTCTCAGTTCTTCTACTGCTTCAGTGAGGAAGCCTACGGTCCAGGCTCATGCTCCGGCCCAGGTTCAGGTTCTTGCTCCCGCTCAGGTTCAGGTTCCGGCCCAGGCTCAAGTTCAAGCTCGGGTGTTTGCTATTGATCTGAATTTACCTCCACCGATGGATGATGAAGAACCTTCATTTGACTTTGATTCATCTTGTATCTTTAGTTAATATTATTTTTATCCATAATAAAAATTAAATATGTCCTCAAGGATCACATTAATTGGAAATAACACAATATAATGCAGTGGGATTAAAATTCCTCCAAATTGCAAAAATCTACTAGGAGCATCAACAAATATATGGCAGCAATCGAAAACAAATAAAACACTCATGAGAGAACTGTTATTGTAACGTGGAAAACCCCGCGATGCAAGGGTAAAAATCATAGGTTGTTCAAAACAGAGAAATAGATTTGATATAATCAAATAAAGGCACGAGAGAGTCTCACTGTGATGCCCAAATAGTGCTAACAACCGGCCAAATCAAAAAATCTTACAAACGAGAACAAGAAAGAAAAAAAATATCCAAATGAGTTGCTTTAGTGTGAAGACTAAGAACAAACTCTACTATTGAGTATTGCAATTATGTTATAATATCTTATGGACTTATTTCGGGTAAGAATGAACCAGGTTATTATTAGTATATTAAGATATGTTGCCTGTACTTGATATAATCCAGTTGCATCTTGATTTCAATAAAAAATGAATTCAATCACTGCATCTCGATTCGTTCTTATAATATCTTAAGATGTGTTGTGTGCATCTATTTCGGATTCAGAGATGAATCCCAAACTGATCTCGATTCATTGCAGCATATACATTACGATTTATAATAAGAGTTGATTTAAGATTTGGAAAATATACTAGGTCATTAATCATGTTGAGAATATGGATTCATAATTTAGGTTTTTCAATTAACAACCTTTTAGATTTGGTTTTGTTGCTTCAAAGATCATTCACATATACATTATTGACACAATGAATTCTCGCATACATTTGATCATAAAACTACAAATTTGATGATAATGACAATAAAATTCTTACTCAAAATACAGTATCGACACAATGAATCACTCACATACAATTTAGCAAAGACTTGAAGTACAAATTTGAAGCAGAATAAGAATAAAGGTAAAATCAAAGTAAAATAACATGCAAAACATCATCACACCATCAACAGAATTAGATCTCAAATCAAACAGTGATAGAGTGACTAAAAATAAGTCATGGTGGTGGCTTTCGAGGAGGACGTTTGGAGGTTGATTTATGTAAATGAGATCATTATCATATGGCCAAGATTGAGAGGCGCGGTGGAGGACGGTCGACCGGAGTGAGACTTATAATGGTTGTTTCCCTCCATCTTCTTCAACCAATTTGCAACGAAGCCATGTAGAAGAGAACCGAAAACGCACGAGAACATCAAAAGTAGCAAGGCTACCACCTACAAGGAATAGTACTCCCGTTGGTCTAAAGATGTCAAGAGTGACAACATTTGGAAGTAACACAAGAAGGTTAAATTAATTCATGTTCTCATGAATGTGACCAATTATGGAAAACTGCTGAACTAAGTTGATCACATCATTGCCAAAAGTGCTGATAGAAATATAGATTCAGAGATAATATATTTGACCCTACATTTATTAGGGGTGGGAAATATAGATTTGTAGTAGTTGACAACAATAGATGTGTACAAAACAACAGCAGTTGACAACAAGATCTTCAATAGATGGACACTTTAAACTTAGAGAATACCAGCAGCAACAGGAAAATAAACAACAGCAGCACCCGCAAGCAATTTATGTGCGCAGCAAATTAAAGAGATTGGCACGGCACAGTTGAAATTCTAGGATGGGAGTTCACTTTCAAACAGCCACGCAGCAAGCACACCAATTCACTGATTTTCAACCATGAAGATATCTGTAAGTGATGAAACTTGTCCATTCAGTACTTTTTGTGAAATCAATTCCAACCTAATTTGTGGATTACTTTGGGAATATGATACAGGATTCATTGAAACAATAATAATGAGACAAAGAGAGTTTCAATAGAATACCTTGACTTATCAAAATAAGAGTTACAATGAAAATATAGCATTCTTATCTAAAAGCAAATAATGATACATAGCATTGTTATTCTCATTGCCTGCCCCTAAAACATCCTTCTTAAAAAGTGAGATATTTGGAAGTTGGACCAATTCCGCCCATGCTTCTCTTCTGGATACAATTATTCTTCATTGCTGTGATATTTTTTACCTCAAAACTATTAAGAAAATCTTTCTTTGACTTCTTCATTATGTTGCTGCTCTTCACATTTGACAAGTTGTATCCAGGTCCATTATCTCCACAAAATCTTCTTTTACTAGGTGGAACTTTGGTGCATGTTTTTATTTTCCTGCTTTGTTTTCTTGCATCTTCTTCCTTGTAGCGTTGTGCGAGTCTATCAACTGCTTCGTTCTCAGCCTGAGCCATCTTTTTTACCTTAGCCTCATACAGCTGCAACCAAGTGAATGAAACTCCTTTTTCTTTCATCTTCTTAACTACTTCATTAGTGCAATTTATACCAAACTGCTTTTCAAAGAACTTTTTCCACAATTTATCTGTTATAGGGCTCAAATCCATTCCTTCACTTTCCTTCTCAATATGCATCAACTGGTCAAGTGTGCAGTGAGGCAAGATTCTCTCAAGGATATGATGATCAACATGACTAACATCTCCAAGGTATTTTACATTATCAATAGCTTTCTCTAAACAAAGATCAACCAAAGATGTTTGATCCTTTCTCTTCATCATAACAGGATTCCTTTGAAACAAAAGCAGTGACGATGATGGATTCTTTCTTGCAGATATTTCATCCCTTCTCATCATAATAACTGAATTCACAAAAGTGAACTGAAAACAAGGAGCAGTAAATATTAGTACTGACTATGCAAATATTCTTCTCTTTTTTGGTGCAACCCTAACGGAGGCTTTCATTCTATATATAGTATCAACTGTCAAATATGTTTAATTTTCAAAGAAATAAGATTCGATTTATTTTTAAAACAAATCTTTCTACGATATATTTTTAAAACGATCTTTCTAGGTGTAACAAAAAAAATCTTTCTATTAACCAAAAAAAAAAAACACGTAACAAATATTTTGAATAGATAATAAATATTTTGCATTTTCATATTGTAACAAACTATAATTACTTTTTTCAATGATACCACCAATATAACAAATATTCTTAAAAAATAAACAACAAAATATCATTTTGATAGTCAAATTTGATTAAGGTATAATTGAAAGGAGAAAAAGACAGTCCAAAACAACCTATTTTCTTTATATCTATCTTATATATAAAGAAAATAACCCCTTTTATATTTTTGGACTGTCTTTTTATCCTTCTAAAATTACCCTCAACTTTTAGTACAAATAGCACATATAATATATGTGAAGTCTGAAAAATGACCCTGTAAAATAAAAAACACATTTCAACCCTGTAATTTGAGATTATTATTATTTTTGACCTTGTAATATAGTTGAAGTCCAAAAAAATACTTAGAGTTAGAATTTTTTTTCATGATTTTGTTCAGGCATGATTAGGACATTAAAATATGGCATTACACAAAAAATTAAAATTTTCCAGCTAAAGACGAATTACTTATGAATTTTTAAAACGCAAAACACTCAAAAAAAAAAAAATGAAAACCCTGGAAAATATAGATTTGTAGTAGTTGACAACAAGATCTTCAATAGATTCTGCAGTACGGTAAAAAAATAATTCTAACTATTTTGTGAAAGTAGGGGGGTGTTCCTATGCCATCTTTGAATTTATGGACCCTTGACTTTTCCTTCCAAAACTGATATTGAATGTGCTCTAGAGCATAATGTAATTGAAATTGAGCTTGTACTTCCATAGCTTACAGGTCATCATAATAGTTGGAGTTCAAAAATTGTTGTATTCTCTCAACCTTAGTGTTAGAAAATATTTAATGTACATTGTAAGGTAGATTATTTGTCTTTCCAAACAGAGCCTAAGTTCGCTCAAGACAAATTCTGTAAGTTGTCTCATTTCTTCTTCACGGAAACGAACCTCAAAAACAAACACACACTATCGGTGAACATGCCGAACAGAAAACCTAGTATTGTATATCCGATCGATGCACCGAGGAGGTCCAAGCGACTTCTTCTCCCAAAACCCTCCACCGATGAAGTATAGTTGAGAAGATTAAAGCATCTGGCTGTAATATTTTGTTGATTCAGGGTATGATTGAGAAGATTAAAGCAACTGGCTGTAATGTGTTGTTGATTCAGAAGAGTATTTTGAGTGATGCTGTTACTGATTTGTCTTTGCATTATCTTGCTAAAGCTAAGATTTTGGTGATTAAGGATGTTGAATGCGATGAGATTGAGTTTATTACCAAGACTCTTAATTGTTTGCCTATTGCTAATATTGAGCAGTTTTGTAAACAGAAGTTGGGTTATGCTGATCTTGTGGAGGAAGTTTCTATTGGGGATGGCAAGATTGTCAAGATTTCAGGTATTAAGGATATGGGTAAGACCACAACTGTGCTTGTTCGTGGATCCAACTTGCTTGTGCTTGATGAAGCGGAGAGGAGTTTGCATGATGCTTTGTGTGTTGTTAGGTGTTTGGTTGGTAAGAGGTTTTTGATTGCTGGTGGTGGAGCGCCCGGGATTGAGTTGTCGAGGCAATTGGGTGCTTGGGCAATGGGGTTGCATGGGATGGAGGGTGACTATATTAGAGTATTTGCTGAGGCACTTGAAGCGATTCCTTACACTTTGGCCGAGAATGCTGGTTTCAATCCGATTGCGAGTGCTATCACTTTAGCAACAGAGTGTGTGCGGATGATTTTGAAGATTGATCATGTGTGAGGTACAGTTACTTTGAGAGACTTCAGAGATGTTAGAAATGTTATCATAATAGTTGGAGTTCAAAAATTATTGTATTCTCTCAACCTTAGTGTTAGAAATGTTAACATTGGTGACAATATCTTCAGAGACTTCTTTATTCCATTTTCAAAGCACTTTTTTAAGGTTTTCAACTTAATTTGCATAGGAGAACGAATAATTGGGATATTCCAGTGATCATAAACAATTTGTGTACAAGAATCATGAGATGTCAATATTTTGAAAATTTTAAAAGGTGAAGCAAAAGAAGTTTTGGAGTTATCACCAATAAGAAGAAGAGGATGATCAGAGAAAACTTTAGTGAGAGTGCAATAACTGATGTTATTCCATAAATAATTTCAAGATGTTCTATGTGAACAATTTATTCGGTATTATTATGACTGGCCATATGAAAAGAGGAACGTGCAATGACCATGACATTATGCTATCATTTTGAAAATCTTGTGGCTCTTCCTGGATAATTTCAAGATGTTGATTTTGTACACTCTCAGGCATCTGGATCAAAGTTATCATATCGAATATTTTTATTACCATTTTTCTGAAGATCGTCAAAGCTCTTTACACGAACATCGCAATTCTCATTCAAACCATCTTTCTTTTGAAGTTTTTTGCATTGATTCAAAGGGTGCCCGATCATACAACAATTAGCGCAATAACCAGGAAATTTCTCATACAAGACCTCCACATAAAGACCATGCTTTTATCATTCAATTATAATGTCATCATAAATACTCTTAGACAAATCAAGATCAACGAGATCCTAACATAATGGCCAAAGGTTCTGTTATGGAAAAAACTTCTCCCAAGAGGAATCAGCTTCATTCTGCCAATATGCTTCCATAGAGTTGTCAACTTTGAATAAAGATCACGAGATGTGATCAGGCTTGTCACCTTTATTCAAAATCCAAAGACCATGAAGATTAAATTTGCAATCCTCCACTCCTTTCAATTATGACAAATGATTTCAGAAGATCGTGAGGTTCAATGTCACAAGCATTCGCGAGAGCTTGTGCAAAGGTGCGAGTGGTTGTACGGTTGCCAGTAGGCAGAGCGGATGGCAGCAGAGAGGCCAAAAAATACCATAGCACAATGATAGCCATGGCTACTTGCGCTCCAAGAAAAGAAATAAACCATGGTTTCAGAATTCAAAGGATTATACATCTGCCACCATTAATGAGTCTTAAACGTATATATATGAGGAAAACTAAAGATATAATCATATCTCATCACACAGGTATCAAAACAGGCTACTCGACCTATTTATGGTCGATGCTAACGGGCTTCAGGCTTTATCAAATTGGACAAAAAAAATCCTATTTAATGTAGGCTCTAAAATTACTATCCGAGTCCGGCCATGTACAGGCTATGTGCTAAATAGATCAGTCCATGTTTATTTTCATTTTTGGAAACAATATTCATAGTCCTACAAAATTTCTTATAAGCATTACTTTTTCAATTTAAAAAACAAGATAAAAAAAACAAAAGAGTAAATAAAAAAATGAATGTTTTTGGTGTCACAACCCCCATTCAAGTTTACCAATCTTACGGTCTTTTCAAGTTTTACGATTCATAAAAACTTGAACATCTTTTTTAAAATAATACTCATTTCGGTTTTACATATAAGTAAAAAGTAAAATGTATTTTGCTCTTTTAATATTTAAAATCAGAGAAAGTATTAAATAATTTTTATTAAATAATATTTTTTAAATCTGTTGTTTCAAAGATTAATTGACCTAAGACCTACGAGTGTGCTCCTTCTCAAGGTTATGGGTTAGATTATCTTCGATGTCAATTTGGCAGACTAGTTTAACTTCTTAAAAAAAATATTAATTGAAGAGTTTTTTTATAAAGCAAAATGCAAGAAAATACATCTTTACAAGAGCAAAATGCAAATATGAGGTCCTTATCACCGCAACCAAAGACAAGAAAATACATCTTTAAAAGAGCAAAATGCAATAACCTCATAAGGAGTTGTGATTTAATATAAAGTAAAACAACTTTACACCGACAACGTATATCATGTAATCTTTTGATTTTTATCATTAAAATCAAATAAACAAATATGTTTTTTATTTAAAAAATAGATAAATATGTTAAAAAATTAAATTCAAAAAATTTGAATTCCAATTTTACCTTTCCCTTCCGAAAACAAATGGATAAACATGTTAAAATAATGAAACTGGTTCAAAGCATTTGATAAAGGGTGTTAAATGATATTTAGTTATTTATTTTTTAAAAAATACTACTCATTTCGGTTTTAAATATAAGTAAAAAGTAAAATGTATTTAGTCTAAAATTAAGTTACATACATTTGACTGTTTTATATTTAAAATCCAACAAAATAATAAATAATTTTTATTAAATAATAATTTTTATAACTATTGATTCTATGATTAATTGGACGGAGACCTAAGACTGAGTGTGCTCCTTCTCAAGGTCACAGGTTCGATTGTCTCTAATGTCAATTTGGCTGGACTAGTTTAACTTCTTAAAAAAAATGATAAATTGAAGAGTTTTTTTATTGAAAAAGCAAAAAAAAAAAACTGAATTAAATTGATAAGACCTTATTTCCGCCACAAGAAGTTCACAAAACATAAGCCAATCAAAATACACAGTTCACGAGAATTACATCACCACAGCCAAAGAGAAGGAAGCACATCTTTAAGAGAGCAAAATGCAAGAACCTCATAAGGAGATGCGATTCAATATTAAGTAAAACGACTTTACACCGACAACATATATCATGTAATCTCTTTAAATTTTAACATTAAAATCAAATAGACAAATTTGTTTTTATTTTAAAATATAGATAAATATGTTAAAAAATTAAATTCACAAAATTTGAATACCAATTTTACCCTTCCCTCCCGAAAACAAATGGTATTTAGTTATTGTTATTTTTTAATTATTCTCATTTCGGTTTTAAGTATAAGTAAAAAGTAAAACGTATTTAGCGTAAAAATACATTTGACTGATTAATATTTAAAATCTGAGAAAGTATTTGATAATTTTTAGTAATTAATAATTTTTATAACTATTTATTCAAAGATTAATTGAAGTGAGACATAGGAGTGTGCTCTTTCTCGAGGTAACGAGTTAGATTATCCTGATGTCATTTTGGTTTGACTAGTTTAACTTCTTAAAAGAAGATTAATTGAAAAGTCAAAGAAACTGAGTTAAATTGATAAGACCTTATTTCTGACTCAAGAAGTTAACAAAACATAAGTCAATCAAAATACACAGTTCACGAGAATTACATCACCGCAACCAAAACCAGAAACAAGTATAAAATAGCAAAACCAGAAACCTCGCGAAGAGTCGCGATTTAATATAAAGTTAAACGACTTTGCACCAACAACATATATCATGTAATCTCTTTAACCGAAAAGTCATGATTTAGTATAAAATTAAACGACTTTACACCGACAACATATATCATGTAATCTCTTTAACTTTTATCATTAAAATCAAATAGACAAATTTGTTTTTATTTAAAAATATAGATAAATATGTTGAAAAAATTAAATTCACAAAATATGAATACCAATTTTACCCTTCTCTCCCGAAAACAAATGGATAGACATATAAAAAAAAGGGATTTGAAGCTTTTGACAAATGGTATTAAATGAAATTTAGTTATTATTTTTTTTTATTATTCTCATTTCCATTTTAAATACAAGAAAAAAGTAAAAATTTAAAATCTGAGAAAGTATTTGATAATTTTTAGTAATTAATAAGTTTAATAACTATTGATTCAGAGATTAATTGAAGTGTGAGATAGGAATGTGCTCCTTCTCATGGCAACGGGTTCGATTATCTCTGATGTCAATTTGGTTGGACTAGTTTAACTTTAAAAAAAAAAAAAAATTGAAAGAGTTTTTTAATTGAAAAGCCAAAGAAACTGAATTAAATTGATAAAACCTTATTTCTGACACAATATGTTTACAAAACATAAGTCAATCAAAATACACAATTCATGAGAATGACATCACCGCAATCAAAAACAAGGAAACACAACTTTAAAAGAGCAAAATGAAGAAACCTCACGAAGAGTCTAGATTTAATATAAAGTTAAACGACTTTCCACCGCCACATATATCACGTAATCTCTTAATCCGAAAAGTCACGATTTAGTATAAAGTTAAACTACTTTACACCGACAACATATATCATGTAATCTCTTTAACTTTTAGCATTAAAATCAAATATAAATATTTGTTTTTATTTTTAAAAAAATAGATAGATATGTTCAAAAATTAAATTCACAAAATTTAAAAACCAATTTTACCCTTCCCTTCCGAAAACAAATGGATAGACATGAAAAAAAATGGGATTCAAAGCTTTTGACAAAGGGTATTAAATGATATTAAGTTTTTTTAAAAAAAAATTATTCTCATTTCGGTTTTAAATATAAGTAAAATGTAAAATGTATTTAGTCTAAAAATACATTTGATTGATTTATATTTAAAATCTGAGAAAGTATTTAATAGTTTTTAGCAAATTATAATTTTTATAAGGGTTTTTCTAATTGCACAGCTTAAGGAGTAATAAATGCCTAATTTTTTGGGTTTTTCTAAAATCTTATTAATGAGTCATTTAATTAACCATTTCTTAAAAACTGTTTTTCTAAAATCTTATTAATGAGTCATTAAATTAGGCATTTATTACTCCTTAGGCTGGCAAATGATAACTATTGATTCAAAGATTAATTGAAGTGAAACATAGGAGGGTGATCCTTTTTAAGGTAACATGTTCGATTATTTCTGATGTCCAATTGGTTGGACTAGTTTAACTTCTTAAAAAAGATTAACTTGAATTGTTTTTAATTGAAAATCCAAAGAAACTAAATTAAATTGATAAGACATTATTTTTGACACAAGAAGCTTACAAAACATGAGTCAATCAAAATATACAGTTCACGAGAATTACATCACTCAACCAAAAACAAGGAAACACAACTTTAAAAGGACAAAATGCATAACTCTCTCAAAGAGTCGCGATTTGATATAAAGTTAAAAGACTTTACACCGATAACATATATCACGTAATCAGTTTAATCAAAAAGTTGTGAGTCGGTATAAAGTATAACAACTTGACACCGATAACACATATCACGTAATCTCTTAACTTTTATCATTAAAATAAAATAGATAAATTTGTTTTTATTTTAAAAAAATAGATAAATATGTTAAAAAAATTAAATTCACAAAATTTAAATCTCAATTTTACCCTTCCCTTCCTAAAACAAATGGATAAACATGTATAAAAAAGGGATTCAAAGCTTTTGACAAAGGTTATTAAATGATATTTAGTTTTTTTTTTTAAAAAAGTTATTCTCATTTCGGTTTTAAATATAAGTCAAAAGTTAAATGTATTTAGTCTAAAAATACATTTGACTAATTTATATTAAAAATCCCTGAAAGTATTTAATAATTTTTAGTAAATAATAATTTGTATAACTATTCTTTGAACAGACAATTTATATAACTATTGATTAAAAGATTAATTGAAGTGAGGTATAGGAGTGTACTCCTTCTCAAGGTAATGAGTTAAATTATCTCTGATGTCAATTTGGTTGGACTAGTTTAACTTCTTAAAAAAATATTAATCGAAGAGTTTTTTAATTGAAAAGTCAAAGAAACTAAATTAAATTGATAAGACCTTATTTCCCACATGAGAAGTTTACAAAACATGAGTCAATCAAAATATCCAATTCACGGGAATTACATCGCCGCAATCAAAAATAAGGAAACACAATTTAAAGGAGCAAAATGCAAAAACCTCGCGAAGAGTCCCAATTTAATATAAAATAAAACTACGTTCCACCGTCAACATATATCACGTAATCTCTTTAACCGAAAAGTCACGATTTAGTATAAAGTTAAACGACTTTACACTGGCAACATATATATCATGTAATCTCTTTAACTTTTATCATTAAAATCAAATAGACAAATTTGTTTTTATTTAAAAAAATATGTAAAAAAATTAAATTCACAAAGTTCGAATACCAATTTTACCCTTCCCTTCCGAAAACAAATGGATAGACATAAAAAAAAAAGGGATTCAAAGCATTTAGTTAATATTTTTTTTTAAAAGTTATTCTCATTTCGGTTTTAAATATAAGTAAAAAGTAAAATGTATTTAGTCTAAAAATACATTTGACTGATTTATATTTAAAATCTGAGAAAGCATTTTAATTATTTTTAGTAAATTTTAATTTTTATAACTATTGATTCAAAG
>Ga0315913_1002200_pt1 | contig 22633 bp, 8 predicted proteins | sample MpolsnodulesMG_FD_207736 | JGI IMG/M metagenome (GOLD analysis project Ga0315913, IMG submission 207736) | Medicago polymorpha root nodule microbial communities from Los Angeles, California, United States - small nodules | ecosystem: Host-associated > Plants > Roots > Nodule | place: USA... | reverse complement strand
TTATTTTTATTTCTTATGAATAAACTAATTAATTTTTATTTATCATTTATTTTATTTTAATTATATATATATGTTGTGCCAAAAAAACGAAAAAAATAAATTAAAAGTCAGTCCCGCCATTCCAAAAGGCGGGAACGAAAAAAAAATTCAAAAAAAAAACGTCCAATCACGTCAGCTTGTGACGGACGGACACGTGTCAGGCATTGGCTCATTTCCGCCATTTGAAACGGTGGGAATGGGGAAACGACAAAAAAAATAACCCCCAAAAATGAAAGTGGGTCATTTTAGAATTTTTTTTTCAAAGGGGGTCAGACTTGAAAATATTTTTGGCAATAGAGTCAGAAAAAAAAAATTCACTTAAGAACAAACGTGAATCTTTTTAAAAAAATAAAAAAAAGAAGTTAAAAATAAGATATAGAAGCAAAACACATTTTTGTTAAAAGATATAGTACCAAAAGTATATTTAATACTTTAGTTCATAAATTTGTTTGCTTCATTTTAATAATTTTTAAATTTCAAACATTAGATTCGTTAATGTTTTCTTTGGATTTTTCATTTGAGTCTATCAAAGAATATACGTTTTTTTATTCTCTTTAACGAGTCAAACACTTATCAACAAAATGTGATCACATGAAAAATATTTAATAGACTCAAACGAAAAAGCCAAACTATCTATTATCTGTAACTTAAAATAACAAAATAAAAACAAAAAAATTTAATGAAAGAAACCAAAAAAAAAACTCAAAAAGAACAAAAGTATAATTTAAAACACAACCTATAGACACAGTTGAAAAGAAATAGAATTATCCTAATATAGTTAGTTGTGATTTTGTGGGGATACAAAGCAAAAATTGCTTTTGCCAACTGTCCACTTATGAAAAAAACACAAGTGATGATGAAAATGAAAAAATGGTAAAGAGAAGTAGTAAGTAACTAGTTTGCATTGCAGCACACAGCAAACTATACACTATGGTCTAATCTATTTCTATCCTATTATTTGATCTCAACTGAACCAACCAAGACATTAATTACCTTCATTTAATTTGCATATCAAAAAGCAACCTCAAGTGTCAGTTTTGGCGTGCATATCTTAACAACGTGGTATGTATTGTTAACTGTGTGTGTCTTGTTTTGTGTTTGTGTCACAGTGCATACCATCCCAGAAATTCAATGTTGTGCTACATACTTTCTCATCTAAAATTAAAGACACTAATGTATTAGGAAAGTGTACCTTAGCAAGCAACAACATCAAAAGAAAAAGAAAAAAAAAGTGGTAATGTTGAATGCAATAGCATTACAAAACATTTCTTAACTGTTTTGTTTTTTGTGTATGGAATATTTTTGCTGTTTTCTCTTCACCCTTCTTCTGGTTTACCTCAAAGTTTAAAACTTTATTACACTGTCATAGCAATAGCAACCCCTGTTCATCTTTTTCTAGTAAACTCCATGTTGGTGTAAGATCTTTACTTTCTTAATGGTTGTGCTGTGAATGTGATTTTTAGTTTTTGTGTGTTTTTCTCTTAGTAATTTGACAAGGGTATGTGTATTTTGATGCGTTTTATATTTTTTTAGACAATGACTCAAGTGGGTTATGCGTGTAGTTTTTTATATTGTGATGAGTTGGGAAAAAAATTGAGTCTTGGGTGGTGTTGGTGTTTACACGGAGAGTGATTTTGGGTAGTTGTTATTTTGATTTGGTAGTGGATCTAAAGCATATTTTTCTACATGTGTGGTTGAGATTTTAACACCACATAGTATAAAATTATGATCTTGCCTAACATTATTTTACTAGATTTTTGTTTGTTACATTCTGGTGGATTCTTCAGATTTTCAGTTTGAGTTTTGTTTTTATATTATTGCAACTTGTTGATGTATGATTGTTCATTAATTAACATATTCGTGATCTTGTTCATTTATTCCATACTTGGCAAAAGATTCTTGTTGTCTACAGTTTTGGTGGTTTTTTTCAACTGATACCAAGATGCTGTTTTCAGTTGCAGGTTTTCAAACTTCAACGGTAATGAAAATAATTGAAAAAAAATAAAACATTTAGAGATATAGTATATAAATATAGATAGATTGGTATACACATGTTGGATTTGGAACTTGAAGCTTTTAAAAGTGTTGGTGGTATGGTATGAATCATAAAAAAGAAAAACAAAGAAACAGTGTAATCAGATAGTGAAGGATAAAGAAATAAAGAAAAGTGAGGTGGAGTCAGATTTGTGTCTCTGGTTTTAGAATTGTTTAGTGTTAGTACTCTGTTGGCTATGTTCCCTGAGCTGACTCGGTGCGCCCGGACTCCGTGGCCTTTGCCGCCGACCAAGGAAACAATCTCTTGTTAGAGTCTCTTACCATTTAAGAGAACCTTTGCTTAAAAAATTGGGATAATCCCAATCTAGACCATTTATCTTTCTCTCTCTTTTATATTCACCTTCTGCCTTGTTTGCTGTCAAGATTCCGTTATACTTTTCAGTATTTAACCTTGTTGCCTTTAGAAACTTTTCTTTTCTCTCTTAAAGCCAAGAAACTTGGATACATTTCAGTGTTAGCTGGTGTTGTCTTCTCATTCCTTTTTTGGGATATGTTTTATATGTAGGGATGTTTGAATTAGGAATCCAAGGTTGAGTAGTAGTGAAGCTTTTTTTGTTTGAGTTACCATCTTCTTAGAGGAAAGTAGATCTTATATTGTCAAGATGAAGTTTATGAAACTTGGTTCCAAGCCAGATACGTTTCAGACTGATGGGAACAACAATGTTAGGTAATATTATACAGTTATACATTTTCTTTTAGTATAGACATTATTCTTAATTGTTAGTTTGCTATCTAAAAAATTTGTTGTCATGAGAATTACATTTGTTGATATGTTACTGTTTCAACTTTTCTTTGTTCCTAATATAAAGAAATTTTCATAAGAATGATATTCATTCTCCCAATGACCCAACAGTTTCTTTTAATATTTCTTCACTATAGTGATAACTGAAATTTTTTAAAACTCCTACTAGTTTTGATTTCCAGTTTTCTACTTTATGTAATGTAATCTTTTAGGTGATTTTTGATGATTAAGAAAATGGTTTCTGTTCAGTTCCTTTTTCGTCTTCCTTTTTTTGGTTGGTGATAACAAAATTAATCTTTCTGAAAGGTTCCGCCTTCTATGTTCTTCATGACTATAATGCTTGATCTAAATGAAGGATACACAGATTAATGCTGAGAAATGTAGGTCAAATATGAATGATAACTGTTATTGTTGCTGACCTGATTAGGACCTGTACATTCATATTGAAAATTTGTTATGTTTATATTCTGTCCTTCTATTTATCCATCAATTTTCCTTCAATGCTTAAATTACTGTTTTTTTTTAACTGATTTATCATAACACACTAGTGTTTATACATTATATGTTGAAAATATTACTATGCTCATGTATGACTGATGTGATCGAACTTAGCAAGATTCACTTGCATTTTTTCTTTGAAGCTGCCTTTATTGGTTAGCGACTATATATCACAATGTCCATTATTACTTTTCAATTAGACTGTTTCAAATCCCTTTTCGAATATAGAAGATTGGGAAAGAAATTTAATTAAGAATAGCTATGCATTTATTTCTCAGTCATTCTTGATCTAGCCACCATTCTAGCATTCTACCCTTTTTTTATGTCTGTTATTCATTTTATGGCACCCTCTTTTCAGATAGTTTGTTCTAACAAGATGCCTTTCATGTGCAGGTATGTTGCAAGTGAGTTGGCATCAGATATTATTGTCAGTATAGGGGATACAAAGTTTTACTTACACAAGGTATGCTCAAATCCTTCTACCATGCCTAATAAATTTAATAGCAATTTGTGCAAAGTTACGGTTGATAAATACAACTCAATTTTTATGTTTATTTCCCTTACACCACACTAAAAGGAATGAAATTTACATTTATCACCTTTTGCCTTTTGGATTTCAAGTATTTTTTTTCTTTCTATTTAATAGTTTCTATTTTTTTGTTCCTTAACCTGTGCTGAAAAGCCATGTGATGATAAAATCCCAATGAAAAAAAATCCCAATAAATAAACTAATTGTTTACTCATATGTGATATATAAGTGAATCATAATGCATGACCTTATTAAGGATCAGAAATGGAAAGGACTGTTATTAACTTAGTTATCAAAATCTCAACTAAATGGGTAAGTTTCACGTGCAGTGAGTTTAAATTGGGTTAGATTTATGGAAAATCTGGTTCGGACAACCATTACTTGAAATTTTCAGGTTGGGAAAGATTGCTTCATGTTATTCACAAATAAACAGCTAAATCAATTCAACTATAAGTGTTCATTTTATGTTACTGATACTCCAAATCTTTTTATTTGTAGTTTCCTCTCATATCAAAGAGTTCTCACTTACAGAAGTTGATCTCCCTCAATAATGAAGAAAACATCGACGAAATTCAAATTTCAGACATTCCTGGTGGTGCAAGTGCCTTTGAGATTTGTGCTAAGTTTTGCTACGGCATGACTGTTACCCTCAATGCTTACAATGTGATTGCTACTAGATGTGCAGCAGAGTATCTTGGAATGCATGAAAACATTGAGAAAGGAAACCTTCTTTTCAAGATCGATGTTTTCCTAAGCTCTAGCATTTTTCGTAGTTGGAAGGATTCCATTATCCTTCTTCAGACTACAAAGTCTTTGTCACCATTGGATGAGGAGCAAAAGGTTGTCAACCGTTGCATTGAATCTATAGCAAATAAGGCATGCGTCGATGTGTCTAAAGTTGACTGGTCTTACACTTATAACCGAAAAAAGCTTCCGGAAGAAAATGGCTTTGAGTCCAACCAGAATGGAGTTAGAACTCGAAATGTGCCAAAAGACTGGTGGGTTGAAGATTTATGCGAACTTGAAGTTGACATGTACAAATCTGTTATAACAAATATCAAAACCAAGGAAATTCAATCTAATGATGTAATTGGTGAAGCCTTGAAAGCTTATGCTTACAGAAAGTTGCCAAATTTCAGCAAGGGTATGATCCCATGTGAGGATGTGTCGAAGCATCGGTTAATAGTTGAAACTATAGTGAAGTTGTTGCCTTCCGAGAAAGGCAGTGTTTCGTGTAGGTTCTTGGTCAAGTTATTGAAAGCTGTCATTTTTGTAGAATCAGAAGATAGGACCAGAGATGTGCTAGTAAAGAGAATTGGTCAGCAACTAGAGGAGGCTTCGGTAAATGATATTTTGATTAAAGCACCAGATGGAGAGATTACAATGTATGATGTCGGTATAGTACATAAAATTGTAAGGGAGTTTCTTATGAAAGATCACAATTCCGAGATTGAATTGGTTGGAGGTGGCGAACTTGAAGGGATAAGAAAGCCGGGAATTTTATCAGATGCCTCTAAGCTGATGGTTGCAAAACTCATAGATGGATACCTTGCTGAAATCGCGAAGGATCCTAATTTACTATTGTCAGATTTCCTAAATCTTGCTGAGTTAGTTTCTAGCATCTCTCGTCCGTCTCATGATGGCCTTTACAGGGCTATTGACACATATTTGAAGGTAAAATTAATTCTTTGATTCATTTTGCATAGTCCATTTTAAATTCAGTATAGAGAATGCTTTTTTGTTGTTGTGTCTTAGTATGTTAAAATTTAAATTCTCTGCATATTATCAAATAATGCTTTATCCGTTACACTAAAATGCTTCGAAACACTACAGGAGCACCCTGGTATCAGCAAAGGTGAAAAGAAGAGTATATGCCAGCTAATGGATTGCAGAAAGCTATCAGTTGATGCATCCTTGCATGCCGTGCAAAACGAGAGGCTACCGACACGTGTAATTGTGCAGGTACTACATTTCGAGCAGGTCAGAACCGCTGCGTCATCGGGTACCAGCACTCCAGACATAGCTAAAGGAATCAAAGACTTGAGCATTGGATCCAACGGTAGCTCAAGGTCGGGAACAACTAATCCGGAATATGACACTGATGGTACGGCGACAGCCGAGGAATTAAAGGCATTAAGAAAGGAACTTGCGTCGTTGAGACAAAGCAACGGAGTTGGAAACAGTTTCAAAGATGGAGATGCTAAACCAAACATGGATAAGGCTGTTATTGGAAAAATGAAAGGGTTGTTGAAGTCAAAGAAGTCTTTCATTAAGCTATGGGCAAGCAAAGGAGGACATGGTGAAAATAGTGGCTCAGATTCATCTGAGAGTATTGGTTCTGTTAACCCTGAAGAAGTTAAATCTACACCATCCAGAAATAGGAGGAATTCAGTTTCCTAAGAGTAGCTATTGGTTCACTTTCTTGTCTTTTCTTCTAATGTTTCCTTTCTTTCTTTTTTTGGGTTACTTTCTTTATGTCAAGAGGACCTCAAAACTAGTGGTTTATCTCTTTCTAAATTAAGTTAAAGTATATATAATTTAAAATAGGAAAATTGTGAAGAATGCAACTCATGTAGTAAAACCTTGGCATCTTTCCTATCAAAGTAGTTGTTTACTTATCAACAGATTAATGAAAAGTACTGAAGGAGATGATTTTACTGATATATTAGGAATTTATTTTGCTGGTACCCGAGTGAGTGATATAACTGTGTACACTGATGGTGTAACAAGTTATAAAATTTGAATTAATAATAAATAAAATAAATAAAAAGATGAAAACTTCATAATTTGTATTGTTATGTACATGTATGTGTATGATCTTAACCTATAAACGTGTAGTCAAACTTGAGATACTACGTACAAGTTTTGGTTGCATCTTACATTTGGTGGCATTTAGCATGGGAATGAGAAGTTCTTTCCCACCATGAAAAAGTTTAACCACAACCATAGATATAATGGTATTTTATTTGGATGGCTAGGATCAATGACCTAATACTTGCTGTTACTTTTTGTTGAGCAAAACGTGTACCCCACTATATGATTAAATAACACTTTTCATTTGTTTGATATATTTGTTTTTTTTATAAATCATGATTTGGAAATTTTTTTGGGCTTGTTGTTTCTAAGCCAAATATACCGGACTGTGCTGGACCTTTTTCATCTCATTTTAATCATTCCATGTTAATTTGAATTAGAAAAGGGATATGCAATTAATCAGTTGTTAAAATTAGATAAAAATGATAACTAAAGTCAATAAAATAAATTTATTTGGACTATTTTGTGTGACATTAAATAAATTTATGTGGACCATTTTTCGTGACATTTTTTTTTTGTGTGTGGACCATTTTGTGTGACATAAAATAAATTTGTTGACTATTAATAAAATGCATTAAAATTCAATTAAAATCACTTAAAGTTAAAAATCAATCAAAATCACTTTTCATTACTTTTAAAATCAAAACAAGAATACTCTAGAACTTCTCTTTTAATTACTAATTAATACAAACATAAAAGATAATTAAAATAAGAAAACTCCAGCATGTCTCCTTCAAAGAACAAAAAATAAACTCCAGCATGTCAATTATTCGATGGCTTTGAAGTTCTCTTCTAAAAATTCATCTCAGTTCTTTTTTCTTCATGCTCACCTCTGGGTTCTTCCCTTTACTTCAGATTTTTTTTCCCCCAAAATTTCTAATTCTATTCATTTTCGTTCATTCTCGAGAGTTTTCATCATTCTTCCTCCTTCATTTTCATTTTTAATCAGATCCACAAAAATAATTCATTTTCATTTTTAATCAGATCTGCAAAAATAATTCATTTTCATTTTTCATCAGATCTGCAACAATAAAAAGAAAGTTCTATAGAATAAATAAATTGAAAACTGAGAGAAGCAATCTATAGATATGAATCAAATTTATAAAAATTCTTGGATTGGATTTTATTGAGCTGTAGATCCAAATGAATTATTGATATGTGTGAGCTGTAAATTGAGACTCTTGGATTGAATATAGTTGTTTTAGTTTGAAAAACTATTTGGATTATTTTTCCATGAATGTGTTGAGTTTCATTTTTAGTTGTTGGAGAGAAGGAGTTTTAATCTTGTCAAAGAAAAAAAATAAGCTGTTGGAGAGGAGGACGAAGGAAATGAATGAGGTGGTCTTCTGAAAATAATGGAAGTGAGGTGAAGCAATAGTAAACAGGGGGAGGTGCACTAGAAAAAACAAACAACATTAAATAACAATTCTCAGTTGTTTATTTATTTTTATCAAAGAGGTAACTCACTGACAGGTGTCCTGGAAAGGGGAGCTTTCCCATGGTGGGAAAAAATGGTGGGAAAAAACTCCCCATTCCGGGCTAAATGCCACCCTTATATTTATATATCATTGTTTGCACCTATTATTTTATTATAATAATAATTTTTTGGGAAATGTTTACTTGTGCCCTTAAGACATAAGATAAGGAACCTAACATAATAACTTTTTGTTGGAATGCGTACATTCAATTTACTTTTTGAATTTATAATAACTAGAATACACAAAATTTAAGGAAACATTTCTACTTTTGGATTCCTTATCTTGTGCCCTAAAGGCACAAGCAAGTTAACATGACCCTTATTTCTTTTATCATGTTATTTTTTATTATACTTTTTTGTTATACTTTATTTAAACATTTAAAAATACAAGAGAATGAATTCGATTGGAAGAGTGTTAGGGTCATAACATACAGAAGTCTAAAACAGAAATAAATAACAAGCTCTTTTTACCACTTGAACAAGAAATAGTTCTACAAATCAATACTGAGAGATCGTGAGCCACATTAACTCTCGGTGTCCGAGAATTCACAAGGAGGGAGAGTAATAGATGGTAGGACGAGCACATGCAGTGGCGTAAGGAGGATGTGCAGCGCAAACGGGTCATTTAAGCATGTTGGATTTCAAGTGTGAGTGGTTAAATTTCACATCGTTTATGAATGCATAAAATCATCTCCCTCTCTTATGATCTTGGAGCATCATGCATGTTGTTTTTTTTCCGTGTTCCCCGAACTCTCCAACAAAGCAAAACCCTACCCTAAGCTAGAAAACAAGCCACACACACAATCCCACCAAAAAATTGTCGCACCAAGCACAAAACAATGTCGTGGATCCTAGAATTGTGCGATTCCACGATCCAACTGGCAACTACCATGCCTATAACTATTGCTCTTTGCTTTTTTAAGCGACTCATTTTGAAATAAAGCTATTGATGGAGGATATGTAGAGTTACTACATGGAATGCAAGTGTGTGCGGATATATATGGTTAATTATTTGAACACGCCTCAAAATACATATCATTTAGTTATTTCAAAAATACATATTATTTAATTCTTTTCTTTCTTTACTTTTTTTAAAATATGTAAGTGTGTTCAAATATTATGTTCAAATGGTTATGAGTTATGACTATGCCAAAATTCCTCCGCATATACTATAATTTAACAAGTCACTAGACATTCTTTGCATATTCATTTTCTTTTGTTAGAGGAATTGGTGTAAGTGTAATCCAAAATGAGACTTCTAAAACGAACAGTATAAACCGAAGGGAAAAACAAAACAACTCAATTGTGCTGTACCAATAGAACAGTGACAAAATGCAGGTGAGTGCTCTGAAATTTGTAATTTAACTATCCCATTTGTTTACTGTTTGTAGCAAACACAAAAAGAAACAAAATTGGTCCACTAAAATCCACATAAACATGCTTTAAAATTCACGTCACAAACATTGATAATTACTGCCAATCCGGCACCCATTAACCACATACCAACCTTTCGAAGGTTGGATTATTTATCAATATATAGTACTAGTAATAACAATATTGAATTAATTAACCCAAGGTTACTACTCCTAGTCCTAGGGCCACGTAACTGTGCCGCGGCAGAAAGTTTAATAAACCTTAGTAGTAAGTATTAATAATAATAATGGATCAAATAGTAATTGCTGAGGTATGTAACATTTAATAATCTACCTGTTAACTTCAGTTGTAACTACTTTGTTTCTTTCACAAGGTGTATGATCAGCTTCATTGGAGCTTAACCAAAATCTAAAATCAAGATATTACGTTTATTACAAAGGAGTGTAAATGTTTAAACCGAAGCCGTGAGAGTGATTATTTACTATAGACAAAACTGTGATGAAGATAGCAAAATTGAAACACATTATTTCTTTCTGATACTTATTTTTATATAAAAAAATCTGATATATGTGTCTCATAAAAAGTGTTTGTTTTATTAAAGTGTATAATTTTTTCACTAGACTAGTTATAAAATTATGTTAAAAACATATGTTATATATTAACATGCTTTCTGATTTTCTTTTTGAAACAGTACATTCTTTCTGATAAAATGGCCCAACCTCATTAATCTGTCTTCCTAATGCATTGAAGGGGCACAGAATACAGATTCTGTGATTATAAAAAAAGAAGATACACCAATAATTGTCCTTGCATTTCACAAACTAATTTTGAACTATATAGAGCCTAATCAAACTTAATTAAAAGTATTACCGGGGTTACAATGGGTCCAGATCTCCAATTTAAATATACAAATTTTTTTTTTAATACTATACCATGGTAGAGTCACCTTTAACGACATATTTGTTGTTGCATTGCATATTACGTCAAAGTTTCAAATGCACAATTTTATCCTAAATGGAATCCCATTCTCCACAAACATTAATTTTGTTGGAATTGGAAATACCTTTGTTCATATGAACGAAGATGTGGTCCAGTATGGATAAAGATGGCAATTGCCACGTATCCAAATTCTGACTGTAATTTCTATGCCTATATATATGCTGCTAGCACAATAATAATAAATCATCATACCTCACGCTCCACTTGAACTTGACATATTGATATCCCCACTGTAAAGTTGTCATAATAGAGTTTTAATTGTTTACAACTCATCTTGAAGTAGGTAAAATATTGTAGTGATTTAGTTTTTTATAAATTGGAATTTATCTCAGTTCTCAAGTGACGAGAATAAGAGTAAGGTTGGAATTTTGTAAAAAAAAAAAAAAAAAAAGAGTAAGGTTGAAATGGAAACTAATAAAGATTGATATGACAATGGGCAGGATGGGGACGGGTTTTATATTCTCCGTCTCAATATTTGATTCTCATATACTTACCTGTTATCCTACTCATATCAACTGTTATCCTACTCATATCAACGGGGATGAGAAATTGAACTCCATCCCTGTCCCCGACGGGTTCGGGTATCTCCGCCACATCCCCGTCCTCGCATTAATTTTTTTTTAATGTAAAATAGAAGTTTTTTGCAACCGCTATAGAAATGTTGTAATGCATTATCCAATATGTTCACTATAACATTACCTGGGGAATACCGACCGAGTTCGATTTCCAGGGGGAACAACGCTTGGCCAGTGCGCATGCCTCTACGCACGAGCCGGATTAGTCACCCACCTTTGGTGGGTCGGAAACCGGTGTGGAAGCCAAAAAAAAATATGTTCACTATAACATTTGTTAGATCGATTGATTTAGTTACTCTTTTAAATATCAATGGTAGTTTTTATAACACGGCAGTTATCAAACAAAATAACATGACATGTCAACCTAAAATAATTTTTTTGCATTCCGGACGGGTTTGGGTATGGGTTTGGGGAGGGTACCTATATACCCGCTACCCGTCTCATACCCATGTTTTGAAATCGTGGAATACCCAAACTCATACTCAAACCCAATCAAAATGGAAAAAATCCGTCAAATTGAGTTTGGTTCGGGCGGATAACCACGAGTATGAGTTTTGTTGTCATGCCTATATCTAAACCTTGTATATGGAAATATAAAATAAATCCTATCTATTACTAGCTAGCTATGTGCAGAAACGTATATATAGGAAAATGCTCAAATGAAGATAAACAAATATCCTTATAAATCTCCTCTAGGAAAAAAAAAATACTCCTACAAATTGCAACAACAGGTATATAATGAGTATTTACTTTCTAATAATATTGTATGCATGCCATTCAAAAAATAAGGTGGAGTACTATATAATAAATTAGAAACACCAACAACGAATGCTTATTTGCTCTTATTTTTATGACAGAAGAATCAATGCTAATTAGAATGTCTGAAATATAAATGAATTCTTTTTATGGAGAAAAAAATCATAAAAAACTATTTACATAATGTTTGAAGTCACGAATGTTTGATTAGTATATTGGGTGCACATTGACGAACTACGTTAATACATATTGAATTTCATGCGATCACATTATTATATTATATATATGTGTCACCATAATCTTATCAAATTTACCATCAATTCAAACATCCACATTCAAGTTAATTATGTAGGAGCTAAAAAGATTAGGACACAAAATTACAATTAACAACTAATTCATGAGAAATAAAGTTAGTATGCATTTACGGTGGTCCAAATTAGTGAATAAAGTAAAATTTGATGGTGGGAGAGAAATGTGAAGGGAATTATCCCCAAGTCAAGTGTGGAAAAATTCCCAACATTTGCGGAGAACCTGAGTTGCAGCCCTGAGCACCCACTTCGTGGGAATCCTGATTAATTAGCCCCACAACATGACCCTACCCAATATTTGTAACTTAACCATGGTTTGAATATATACACTATAATATTAGTACTATTATTAAAAAAATGAACAAATGTTGATTAGTTGATGATGCATGATTCCCACACACTCCTACTTTCCAATTACAATGTCACAATGTTTGTGAAAGAGAGAGAAACACAAGCATTGTGATATTGTAATTGGTCAATGTCACCAATGTCACCCAACTCTATATCACCCAAGTGCTACCCTACTTTTCAGCACTATATATACTAATACCATATATTATGCTTAATTAAGTTTCCTTTCTTCACATGATTAACTAAAACCTGCACTGCAAAGACCATATAGTGTTACGTTTATCTATCTAGTTGATTCATGCATCTAGTAAATTGAAGATATATAAAAATGAGTTGCAACGGTTGCCGAGTTTTGAGAAAGGGATGCAGTGAGGATTGCATGCTACGAGATTGTCTAACGTGGATACAAAACCCACAAGCACAGGCTAACGCCACTGTCTTTGTCACCAAGTTCTTCGGCCGTGCCACTCTCATGTCTTTTCTTTCACCTGTTCCTCCCAACCAAAGATCATGTATGTCATAAAATTGTCATAGTATTCGGATAAACAAAAGTTGATGTATCTTGTTCAAAAGAATATTCAAATGCATCAAACTTTTGTTGATCCAACTTTCTTTTATATATAACATGTATTAATTCAATTATATTACAGGTTTGTTCCAGTCACTTATGTATGAAGCTGTTGGGAGAACTATAAATCCAGTAAATGGAGCAGTTGGGCTGTTATGGACTGGAAAGTGGCAATTATGTCAACTTGGTGTTGAACAAGTGCTGAGAGGTAACGGCGGCGCGTTGACGGCACTACCTGATCAATTGTTAGGTGTGGATCATGAGAGCAGTTCAATTGATCATCAATATCACCAACAGCAAGAGTTTATTATGGAAGAGAATTGTAATGAAGAAGAACAATCTGGGTTGATGTCACACTCTAGAGTGGTGAGAAGGAAGTGCAACCAAGCAAAAAAGCAACGTGCGGGGACACATGAGTCCGAGGAATCGGAGTCGTCCACGTTGGCAAGTAGAACAAGACGAGAAGATTGTTCTTATGTTTATGCTAATTCTCAAACTCAAAGGAACCAACTCCTTACACTATTCTTATGATCTCATGCCTTTTTTCTTTATATATTCTTAATTTTGAAATTAATATCCCATAACTTTATATATTGAAAATTGCTCTGTTCAGAGTATTATGGTAAATAATTGTGACCACCTAATTTTCTACAATAACCAGTGAATTTGGTTTTGGTAGCTATAATATATTTTGTTGTTGATATTCCTCTAAAATTTCTAGTTTTAGTCATACCATTTATTTGGACAAATAAATAGAATAAAATTTCTTTTAGAGTAGTTACATAAATACAATTACAAACATGACACCACAAATATTAGAGTGACACACTTTCACTACTCAATCCAATTCTAGACACTTGATTATCCGCCACATCAATCTAGCACCTTAAACACTACATTCCTCTTTAGATAAAAATATAAGGTATGTGCAACCTTTGAATCTACATGCAGCTTTACCCGTTTAAAACCGCAAGACCAAGCTAAAAGTCTAAAACTCCCTGAAAGTTACACAATATAAGAACTACAAACATCCTGAGAACTTGGAAAAGCCACGTATCCAATTGCCATTCTCATCTCTAATTAAACCACCACACCATTGTGTTAGATTTGATCCAATCATGGTTCGGTGGCCACCAGCAAATTTCTAGCCTTCATCATAAATCTTAGCTTTCACCATGACATGCTGCCACGGTCTGATTGGATACATTAAAAGAATTGTCATGCAAGATTCTATTTCTCCAATACCAAAGGCCATGACATGCCGTAGCCCATGCTGCAGTGCAGACCAACCTACATCACTCTCTTGTTCCAATTCGTTCTCTATATTAAGCCTAAGCAACTGATCAAGTCCAAGAACAAGGAAAGAAAACGTTCCTAATCTCGATGTCAAACATGTTCATCCAAATCGCCGTTGCCAATGGACAGTCATGTAACGAAGTTTTTAAATCACCACAGATACGCGACAATATGGATCCGTCATATGCATATGATGTTTCCTACTATTAGTAAACAAACGATAATGATGAATTAACCAAATAAAACATGGAATTTGTTCCATAACCAAGAGTTGCAACGCACTTTCTTTCATTAATTGGTTGATTAAAATTCATAAGTCACATCAAATTTAGAAGGGGCGCACATGTTTTGGTGGGATCTATGTAAACTTTACCCAATAAAGGGTAGTAAACTGCTCGCACACTCTTTAAAAATAAAAAAAACTTAAGCCAACACAGTATTATTTAACAACGATGAGCTTGAACAATGATATTACAATTTACTAGCCTCTCTATAAACTCATTTTTTTACATGTCACAAAGGGGGGCAACTCAGCCTATCTTTACCTTATATTAAAAAAAACTATCTTTACCTTTTTTTATTGTTTTAAATATTTCCCATTAATAATACAAAGTGTTCAACACTTACACTATATTCATGTACTACAACTATGTATCAAAATATTCGTCTACCCTTATCTAGTCTAAACCTTGATTTACCCATAACGGGTAAAACTGTTTCCCTTGTGTTGGCTAGAATTTTGTTTTTTCACAACTGGTAAATTTCTCTTCTTTTGTTCGCTATAGCTACTAATGTGAATGTACATATGTCAAGTCGTAGATACCCATGAAGATTATACAAGTGAGAAAATTTCACTAAAAATAGTGATAATTCTACGACTTAACATGACATAGCAAAGAATGGGAAGTATATACAATAATGTCACGGGCATTGACTCGAGTTGGCATTGAATCAAATCAAATAATGCTAACTTTTTCCAGTAGTCACGAATGGGCTGTTTCACCAAATTTTACCAAAGTGGTAAATGCATGTGTCCCACTTTAAAAAAAATAAAATGCAGGCAAGCAATTTACTACTGATTCCGTTTTAATAGTATATCCAATAGTATTACACATTTACACTGACTCAAGTCAGAATCCTTTACATATCAAACTTAACACATTTACACTTTTAATAACTTATTTTATAAAATATAATTAATCTTATTTGTTTATAGTAGTTTATAGAATCATGTGTATTTTTTCCCTAAAAAAGAATCATGTGATTCAGCCTGAGGATTTCTTTTGCTACCGCCACAGAATCTTGGACTGTAAATGGGACTAGCCCTAAAGAAGACGGCACTGTTATGGGACCACAAAAGTAGCATGAAATGGGCCTCTAAGATTGGACCACATTCGTGGCTTTGATCCTTTTACTCGCACGTTACAATCCTCATTCTTAGAATTGTTTGATTTTAGTGACAATGACAATACATACACTCACTTTAAATTCATTGTACCATATTGCTTGTAATCTAAGTTAATCACCAAATGAAGTTCACGTAACACAGCTATCTACACATTATTTTAAACTGTATTTAGGTTGGGGGAAAATATCTATCATTGTATTTTACTGATTTTAAATGTCGATATTTCATTGTGTCAAGAAAAGCTTTACATACAAGAAATCTTGCAACATAGAAGTAGACATTTAGATTAGATTATGATGAAAACTATACTATACTTTCTTTTCAGTTGAATAAAAGAAATGGATATTTAAAACTAATAGAGCATAATACACCATTGATTCAAATGAAGATCTAGGCAACAAACTACCTACTAAACAATAATTAGTTGATTACATATTGATATATACACAGACAGACACTCAGCTTTCCCTCAAATGACAAGGTAATTGTATACATCTTAATTAATCTAACTATCTAGTGAGAGAGAGAAAAGCTGTTTTTTTTCCTTTTGTAAACTGTAATATTCAGACACATGGGATACACTACACACAAGACATTCAAGACCACACTAGGTTTCAGAAACCAGCAAACAAAAACCAGCTATTGACTCTCCATTTCATTCCATTCTTATTACCTTCTTTTGTGTTAAATAAAAGGCTTGGGAGAGTAGTGTGTTAGCATTAGGAGTGAGAGCTGTCAGGTCAAATAAAATCAATTCTACACACGTGTTTGTTGTTAAGAAGCTGGTGCACGAGAAAGTTGTAACATATGCGTTCTTAGGCTACAATCCTTGACCTGCCACAATATTTTTAGATAAGAATAGGATGTAGTCAAAATTAGAACAAGAAAGCTTCGGACAAACATGATTAATTACCTGCATGGCTGCTAAGGAAGACAAAAAATCCTTGCATTGTTGAAGCAAAAACCTTTCCTTTGATGTTACCTTTAGGATCTCCGCTACCAAGCAGTTAGTTTCTTCCACCTGCTACAAACGAATGGTTTTCAATATACTAATAGAATAGAAGTGTAAATATTTGCTCATCTCAAACCCAACCCCCGCTTCCCCTCTCTCTCTCTATGCATGAACCATTCCATGAGTGGCCTAGTATGAAACTTAAAAGAACTTGTTTGGATAAAAAGCTTAATTAAGTGCTTATTGCTTAATGCGCTTATCATATAAGTGCTTATGTAAAAGCTATTTCTATAAAAGAAAGATAAAATAAAGTCAAATTACTTTCATTTAAGTTTTAAACTGTTTTCATAAGTTATGATGGAGAGCTTATGAAAATAAGCTAAAAACAACGAATGGACATGTCATAACCTATTTTCATAAGCTCTCAAAGTCTCACAAGTGCTTATGCCAGTAGATAAGCTCAAATTAGTCAATCCAAACAGGTCTTAAATAAGCAATTGGCTTTTGGCCTTGAGGAATGTTGTCTTCAACTCTTCCAGAATTAAGCAAGGGTTCCTATGGGGGAGGGAGTCCTAATAATAAGTTGGATTTACTGAATTTGCTTTTTGATAAAGTAAAATGGTCCATATAGTGAGAAAATGTTTTGGTGGTTCTTGTATAATGCAGCAAAATGGTGTTGATTGATCCTTCAAAACTGACCCCACCTAATAAGCTGAGTTGTTACAAATGCAGCTCCTTTTCATCATATATTTGAAAAGGTGACCACAGAAGGCAAAACAATAAAAATAATAAAATTTATGATGGCTGCAGAAATGAACCCACACATACAACCATGTGTGGGATATTGTGCATCTTAGCCCAGATTCAGGGGATAGTTCAAGGAACCACACATCAATCATTTCAAAAGAATTTAAACAATCTATCCAGGTTTTACAATGCAATCACTATGCTACATTAGAATTTTGATCATTCCTTTGGGTAGTGTGAATCGACACTACTAAATATTTAGAGCTCAAAAGCAAATGAGGTGGAGATTGACAAGAAACCTAGCAACACATCAAATGCTTAAAAAAACAAGAACAAGGTGTGGTGCGCTATATGTATATACACAGCTAAAAAAAGTATTTCATAAATACACACGGCTAAAAAAAATATTTGGTAGGTCAAATATGTATCAGTTAATCAATATATATATATATATATATATATATTTTTAGAATAATGTCACAACTCCCAAGTGCTGTTTAGCCCTATGAGAAAGACGAGGTAAGACGCCAATTTTTAATGTGCACATGCTATGACCATAGACTGACAAAGCTAAGCACATATAAGGTAAGAATATGTTCTACTTGATAAATGATATCATGCGCTTACTAGCCAAGATATCTTTCATACTTTTTGTTTGATTATTTTCAGCTTAATATCTTATTGTTGAGTTTTTTTTTGTTGACATAACCATCTAGTTCTTGGGGGAAAGGGCCCCTCGTAATTTGGAGTTTGACATGGAGGTATGTTAGACCTAACCAAGGATTGTTCCAATCAAGGATCAAACTTGGTACTCCAAATCAATTTGAATTTAAATGAAGCTCATGAAGCACTTGACGCCAACCACTTGGTTTATATGACATCAAGACAGTGGACAATAGTGAGTCCATCATTATGAGCTTTTGATCCTTTAAGATTTTAAATTTTCTGCATTTACAAAAGATTCTGCACAAATATCAATCTAAATAAGAATTCTTTAATTTATTATTCAATATAATTTCAAAAGGCAATAAATATGATCTATTAAATGGTAATGAAATGGGTAATGGGTAAACTAACAAGCTAATCTTGGCTCTTTTTCCAAGGATTATAATAACAATCAATAAATGGTAGAATGGCTTCACTTGATTTGACAAAATCTTAACCAATCAAGGAACGTATTACTTCTAACTTAAATGCCCAACTTTTGAGCAGAAGTCCAGACAATAAATTTTAAACACTTCATTGATGCTTCAAAATTAAAAGAACCATGCACCTTATAAAAACTCACCTTTGACGAAAGAGAATAAATTGAGGATGCCATTGCTTGCATCACATCAACTGCGGACCCCAAAGCATCCTTCAAATTTGGCACATCGGCCTGATAAAAAAAATAACAGTTCAATATTTGACAGACTATTTTAAATTAGTATGGAGTATCCAAAAATTGCACTACATACTGTTGCTTTTTCAACAAGCGGAAGACGGAGAGTACTGGCCCTCAAAGCTTCAGTTGCTCCCAGTACAGAACTGGAGTGATCTCTATCTAAAAGGGCCCATTCTTCCAAATACGAAATCTATGACAGAGCACAATATACTTCAATTGTGACATAATAATAGTAAAATGTAAAATAATTAATACTGATCAAATGTCCAAATGCATTTCCAATTATGACTCTAATCTAAAAATAACACTGAATCCTTTGTAACACATGCTAGAAATATTGGCGAAATACTATTGAATCATACCTGTCCCTTTAGAATGGAAGTGAGCTTCAACTTTTGCCTCAGTAATACCAGCTTGATTCTTTTAAGTATGACTGAATGCCGAAGCTCTGAGATTGTTACCCATGCGTTCCACAAATGTGTCTGGCACAATAAAATCATTTAGTTTAGCTTTAGTGTATAGTACATTATCATGTGTAAGTATTGTTATCGGCCAACAGTGTTGCCACTGTCATCCTAAACATTGTAGGAGTACATTATTCCGTGACACATGAGTGAACACTTAATAACATTGTCAGCATAGTGAAAAGTGAAAACCCATAAATAAAAGCATTTAATTATTGAATGTCACTAAGAAGACCAGTAGAACTCCACAGCCTATAAAGTATTGTAGAAAAGCGTAAATGGGGACAACTTTGATGGACACCAGACTCGTTGTCAACATGTTATTAGGTTAAGCTGTAGAACAAAGGTTTCTACTTGAGATAAACTTAAACCTTTCCAGCAACTACTTTGATTTTCTGTGCATATACTCAAGTATATGGCCATTCAATACAATCCTTATCTTTGCATATAATAATTTTGTCCTCATACATAGAAGGTTTATGATAGGTTTGTTAGTTGGAAGGAGTTAGAGTGTGTTATTACAATCAGTTGATATTGAGATAGTTAGAGAGGTAGACTATGTTATTGATATAGAAAGGGATGAAAAGGAGACTCCAAGACTGCATTGACTCTTGTGATTTGAGATAGTGTTGGGGCCTTAGCCCTTTTGGCATACGAACGTACAGACCCTCGAAGAAGCTCTACGATATATTGTATAATCAGGGGATTTCTTCCCTAAATCAATAAAATACCAGGTTCCTATCAGCTTACATCCATTTCCATTCAATTGGCTTACTGTAAAATCCTACTTGTTTCTGGTAGGATATAGAATAAAGGGTAACTACTAACTAGAGTAGTTAAGAGTTGATAGAGAAGTTGGTTAGCTAGCTAGTTGGATAGTTACAGTAATAACATGTATAAATAGAAGGATACATAGATAGAGGGAATAGAGTGGTGACTCTATTGTTAAGGGGAAACCCTTGGAGGAGAGACTTCTCTCCTATTCTCTTTTATTTTTTCTCAAATTTTTCAATAAAATAGTTCATTCTTCTCAATTTAATTCTTGGGTTCCTAACGGTTTCTAAGACACTTGAGCCAAATATAGGACAACACACAACGCTACTTGCAAATTTCTACATGACAACTTTTCACTATAGAGCTTCCTAATTAGACCACTACCAACAAAGATAGTTTCTTGGTGTCATTGGTCAGATTCTTAACTCAATACAAACCAGAACAGACGTCATATAAGGTCTCTGAAGACATTTTAAACATTAGTACAAATCATTAGGCGAGAATTTGTGAGAACTCCTTGTTGATAATTATTTACAGTCTAGACTAGATCATCTACTAATGAGCCTGCATTATCTGCAACTACAAAGACACTTTGCGACGGTTGAAAACTTTGAAATCTCCAAACACTTAGAAGAGATTAAACGATAATGAGAAATACTGTCTATAATTCGAGATTAAGATGATGAATCCAATAAATGCAAAATGAGTTGCATCATCTCTGTCAATCTGCACTCTAAAATCTAGCATATTTCCTTGAAAATCAGATAGCAAAATTCACCATTCACCCTGAGACCTTAGCTTACAGCCTAAACTCCTAGCACAGGATTTCTAATGTTGTTCGACATTAAATCCCTGAGCGGAAAATAGTAATTTGCAAGCACAATAAACAACATCCCACTAACCTAAACCATTCCATAAAGCACACTATAAAAAACGAAGCAATGCACAATTACTGGCGGAAAAAAATAACAATTGCGATATTCATGACACTAACAAATAACAAAAACTATAATATCGAACATGGTTTGACAGAATACAAATTCAACCATACCTCTGCATTCAATTTCTGCACCATAAAGGTAGCATCAGCCCTAGCATTAACGAACCGCCACTGCACATACCGATTATAAAGAAGCCTCAAGGTATGCGCATCAAATATCCGATCTTCCCCTATCTTCCCTCTCCTCACATCAGCAGAGAAGCTAAGAATCGAAGGGGAACTACCAGAATTACTATTGATCGTGCTAGCAACCGCACTTCTCACCTTAGAAGGACTAGAAAACCCTCTGGATGGAGAAGACGCAGCCGATGCCCAAAGTTTACTAGGCGAAGCAGGCCGCGCATTTCCCCTTATAGGAGAAGCCATTGTTCTCGGCGACATCATAGGTCCATCACTATTATACCTTTTCAATTGAGAATTCTTAGATGGAACACTGATCCTTGAAGCAGGACTAGTTGACAAAGGTGAACCAGGATCTTGTAACCGTCGCAACCGGCTATTAGTTTCCTGCCAAAACTTGGAAGAAACAACAATACCACGATTTTCCCTCGGAACCTTAAGAACACCAAGAGAAGAATCATGTCCTCCTCCTGAATTACTACCAGATGAAACACTATCAGTATCAGAAGCATTAACATCATAATTCAAAGAATGTTCATTCAATTGAGTAGTTTTCCCTAAATCCAAACTCAAACCACCTAATCCATCAAAAGAATCTCTTCTTCTACCACTCTCCATAACCATTGATTGTTGCAATGCACGTACAACTTTCTTTTCACCACCACCAACACCACCATAATCCACACTCCTTGACAAGTGATTGTTCGTGTTAGTCTGTCTCGACCGTGCTGGCCATCTATGCTGATCCGAGGGTCGAGAATTCTCACCCTGATCTCCTTTTCCAGCAACAGAAGGAGTAACCCTCCGTCGCTCCGGCGTGACGGCTTTGGCTTTACTCTTACTAATAGGAAGTGAAAAAGCCTCACCTTGAAATGAAACAGACAAACTCCTAGTAGAAGTTACGAGAAGCTTAGTTGCTTCTGGAACTGGGGTTGTTGGTCTAGTAGGTCTTCTACGGTCCACAGATTGAGAACGTTTAGGAACAGGAACTGGTGTTGAAGATGATGAATTTGTTGAACGTGACAAAAGTGGTGAAGCAAATCTTCTTGAAGAAGATGAAGAAGAAGACACTGTTGTTGTTGTTGTTGTTGAAGATGTTGTTGTTGTAGTAGTTGTTGAAGAAGATGAAGGTGAAGGAGACATGTACCTAGAAGAAATTTGTCTACCTTTTCTTCTGGGTAAGACACCATTGTTGTTGTTGTTGTTGTTGTTGTTGATGTCGGACCTTGAAGAGGTTAATGGGTTTTCAGAAATGGCAGCCACCATTGCAAAAAGGTGAAAACTTTACCTTACATTGTTACCTTCATAGCTTCAAAAGTAGAGAATCTGAAGTGTATGAGTATGAAAATGATGCAGATCAAGGAGATGGAAAATGGGTATGGTTCAGATTCAGCAATTTTTTT
>Ga0315913_1002198_pt1 | contig 22635 bp, 9 predicted proteins | sample MpolsnodulesMG_FD_207736 | JGI IMG/M metagenome (GOLD analysis project Ga0315913, IMG submission 207736) | Medicago polymorpha root nodule microbial communities from Los Angeles, California, United States - small nodules | ecosystem: Host-associated > Plants > Roots > Nodule | place: USA... | reverse complement strand
TGTTTACAATGTTTATCCCAACCCTAGAGACCCTCCTTACAAAGATAGTCAACCCTCAAGTTCCTCCCTTTGTGAACCCTAGGCCTCTAGCTTCAGCTCTCCTTCAAAAAATGTTGCAGAACCCACTTAAATACTAGTCACTACAGTCCAAAATCGCGTCACGGTTCTGTAAAATCGCGGCACGATTTTGTCTGAACAGCCGTTGTGACTAGTCTCTTTCAAGTGAAACTTAGTGAGGAAGTAGTTTAATCGCGTCACGATTTTCCGTCACAAGAACCAACCTCTCTGCCTATCCAATCGTGTCACGGTGCCAGAAATCGTGACACGATTTTAGGTTTCCCTGCGAACTCAATTTGAAGCCAATATACAACACATTGCTTAGCGTGACTTGTAGAGAAGAGAATCAAACTTGAGCGGGTGTGGAGTTTTTGTAGATAAGAGACTAGATTTTGGTGAGATGGTTATTTGTGTTGGTTGGAGTGAGGATAATGTAGCAGGTTACAATGATAAGGTTGCGAGGTTTCTTAAAGTTATGAAACATACACAACATTTTTTTATTTTTTTCCTATTGAGGTGGTTGAATGCATCCAGAGCTCAAATGACAATCAGTGATTGCTAAATTTTTTAACTGAAAAATTGGTTGCGGATTGTTACCTCTCATGGCGTACACTTGATCGACCGAATTGAAACTTATAATTAGATTAAAACACTTAAGCAACCAGCTCTTCATCATTTTCTTTGTAAATGTAAAAGATAGGTGGGATTTAGTTTAGTGTTTGGGTTAGTTTATTTAATTTATTTAAGGGTAGTGTTAATTTGTGCTCTAACCCAAAAGAAGAAACATTTTCTAAAATTTTGTGCATTTAATTGATTAAAAATTTAAAGATTAAATAGAATGCACACATTTCAATAAATTATTTTTATATTTGAATCATTAACTTTTGTCTTGACATTTCCCTTTATTTAAATACGTAAACATATTGATGAATTGAAATTACATTTTTTACTGTTATTGTTGTCTTGATTAATGGGAACACAACCAAAATTGTGTTGCATGAGTTTGATGGTGCTTTTGATGAAAGATATAGGGTTATACTTAAGGTTTAGGATTTTGAATATGAGATGAGATGAGATAGGTAGATTTAGTTATGCTCCCACTTAGGTAAGCCCCAGAGCAAAAGTCGGTCAATAAGCCCCTTTTTTCAACCAATTTTTCTATAAAAAGATATTACAAATTCCTTTTCAGAAAGAAAACTTCCCGATGCTTTTTTTTTTTAAATAAATATTTTTTCAAAAACAATTTTTTGCCAAAAACTTTTTCAAGAAAATGAGAGCTTTTTTTTTTTAATAGCAAAATATATATATATAATAAAAAGGATATAAGTACAATATACACCATAAGGCCACCCAAAGATGCCCTAAAAAACAAAAGCAAAAACAACACCCCCTAGGAAACAACAAAGGCCAAATCGAGGAAAAGAACCCCGAAAGGCACCACCAGACGCCCCAAGCAAGAAGAGGACGACAAGGAGAAACCACCCAAAAGAGACTGTCCCCAACCTGCAAAAACAAAAAACACCAAGACAAGCCAAGGGAACTAGGACGGGAAAGGATGAGGCGATGACCCCCCCCGGACCCCCACCACCAAAACCCTACCGCTGCCAACAAAGGACGGGTTGCATCTCCCACTCATGAAAGGTGCAGGAACTAGCAGGGTACTTAGCCAGGAACCACTTCCAAGCTAAGAGTTTAACTCTATCCACCACAAGCTCCTCACGAAGGGTGCCACCAGAAAAAATTAGGTCATTTCGGAACATCCAAACGGTTCAAATAACAGCATGCCAAACCAAAAGTAAACCTAGCCTAACTCTCTTCCCTCCTCCTAAACCCGTAAATGACAGAAACTGATGGGCAATATCTAAGGGGATCACAAACTCCTAGTGCAACCACCTAGACACCTGATACCACACAGGAAGAATAGAGGGACCTAACACATCCACCACAATGTCTAAATTACCTAACACATCTTATAAGTGTCTCTCTGTTAGTATTCGTGTCGGTGCCTTGAGAATGCTTTTAAATCAGCCAAAATAAATTCTCAATATTTTAATCTAAGAGGGGGTATGTGATTTTTAATAGAATAAAAAAAAATAAAAAAAATCAAGGGTATAAATGTAATATTATGTGTTTGGGCCAAAGTAGCTGGTTAAAGAAAAAACCAAAAGGGTATTTCCGTCAATACATATTCCTGTTGAAACCTTCCCGAACCGTGCGAAAATGGCGCCACCACCACCGATTCAGATCGAAAACTTCAAATTCAATTTTCTCCATTTTCATTTCAATTTCTTCAATTTCATTTCACAGATATTCGAAGTTCGAAACCGATGTTGAATCCGATTTTGAAATGGATAGTGTCGTGGTTTCGGAACGAAGTGGAGGCACCACCGCCGGTGGTGCTAGTTCCGCCGCTGTTCGATTTTCCTCCGATAGCGGCGCGTAACAGAATGCTTGAATCTTCATACGACGTCGTTTTTGGGAAACTCGCGTTGAGGTGTCTCTTCGATGATTATTTTCAACAACCGAAGCATTTCGTTACAAGAATTATGCTTAAGCCGATTGATGACCCTCATGTCGATCTCATTGCAACAGTATCGTCATTGCCTCGTTACTTTTTGTTTTTTTATTGCTGATGAATTTATAGATTTGATTTTAGTCTCTGCAATTATAGCATTTTAGAATATTCAAGTTATTTTGTTTAGATTCAGGTGTCAAGACACTTACACCGACACCCGACACTGACACCATATGACACTGACACATAGTAATCTAAGAAAATGAACTAATTGATGGTAATCACATGTGCTAGTGTTGTGTCGGTTACCTACACATACCGTACACGTGTTCGACACCTACACATAATGTACACGTATTGGACACCGGACGCACCTTCGATTAGAAGTGCATGTGATATCCCGTCATTGGAAATACCAACACATGTCTGATACTAGACATATGTCGGATACCGGAAACACCTTTGATTAGAAGTGTATGTGCTATCCAGTCATTGGAAATTTGAAATGGTTGGTTTTAGTCCTGAAGTCATGTGTGTCCCAATAAAATCATGCCATGTGGCTCAATAAGCTGATGTCAGAGACTAAAAACAACAATTTTTAAATTTGCAGATACTGAACCCAAACCGAAAAAATCTATATAGACTGAACACATCATCAAGCACTATCACAGACACCGGACAAGACAGACACATAGACTTAACACGACATTGACACATAGTAACTTAAGAAAATGACATAATCAATTAATCACATGTGACGGTGCGGCACGTCTCGGATACCTCAGAAATGGCAGTGCTGCTATAGAGAGATTCAGTCCCTGTAAATTTGAAAATGGTTGCTTTTAGTCCTCACGTCATACGTGGCCTAATAAAATCATGGCACATGACCTGATAAACTGATGTCGGGTACTAAAAACAACAGTTTTTAAATTTGAAGGGACTGAATCCAAACTAAAAAAATTCAAATCATGCTCAAACCAATTGATGATCCTGACGTTGATCTCATGGAAACAGGACCTCATTGCTCATTCATATTCTATGACTAAATCTGAACATCACATACATATGATATTAGTCTCTGCTATTACAGTGTTTTTTGGTTTTAGTTATGTAAATTTTTCTGTGTAGATTCAGTTCTGCAAGTTCAAAAACCATTGTTTTTAGTTCCTTACGTCAGCTTATTGGGCCACATGTGTTGTTGTTGGGCCACTTATACAGTAGGGACTAAAAACAATAACTTTGAATTTGCAAAACTTAACCTAAACATAAAAACCTTATTGGGACTAAAATTAAAAAACACTATAGTTGTAGGGATTAAAATTATATTTAAACTATTTAGTGATAAATAGATAATGTGTATTTTGATGAATTGATTTTTCTTAATTTTGTTTAGGTTTCAGGTCCTCTTGATCAGAAGCCTGACGAAAACATCAATGGAAATGCTTTGTTTCGCTGGCAAAGGTGAGTTCTATATTCTTCTTATATTCGATTGTTTGTGTCGGTATTGTTAAATAGCGGCTATAGATGTGCTATAGTGTAGCATAATTTGAACAGATCGTGATTGTTTTGTTCTGTGATACGTTGTTTAGTACAAAATGTTGTCGAATAGTGACTATAGCGGCGCTATAGCACGATTGCATAGTGGAATTTGAATGGACTGCTATGTTACGCGATCCGCGATTGACATCACTGTTTTTTATAACACTGATTTTTTGTTCTTTTGTCTGAGTAATATCTCATTTGAATCGATGATTATTATATTAGTCATTGCACAAAAGAAACACAAATACAATTTGAATCCATGTATAGATTGAGGACTAAATTCACCAATAGATAATAGAGTTTAATAGGGATGCACTGGCATTGTAAATTCGTTTAAATTGGCACATAAGCCAACTTAGGGATCACGTGTTGAAATAACTGCAAAATACTAGATTTTCTTCAGACAACAGTATAAAACTAGTTTTTACTGATAGTGCATGTCCCATTTTCTCTAAAAATGAGTAGATGAGATATAGGGGTGTTTAAGTAAAAAAAATTATTGTGTTGATTCTATAAACAATAGTATTAGGGATTTTAGAAGTCGTTCGTTAGGGTAACCACTTTAATTAAGCACTTACTTGATTGATAAACATTTATATAAGAAATTAAGCTGAAAGTAGCATATGATGATATCATAAGCTATTTTATAAGCTCGTCCTAATACTACACATCTGCTACTGTCATGAGATTAGCTCAAATAAAATCTTCTAATTGTTGTCTTAATAAAGCGCTGATTCACAAGTTATTTTGACAACGGTTTTGAAATAAGGTTGAAACAGCTTTTAAACATGTTATAAGTTATCTTTATAAGTAAGTATATCCAAATAATAATACTATAAGTATGTTTGTCATGAGATAAGTTTAACGAAGCTTTTCAATTGCTTTCTTAGTTGTGTTTATTTAGCGTAGGGTTAATATGATAATGATACATACCAAAGTTGAGGATGAAAGTGGGAGTTTATGCTTCTTGTTTTACTGAATATTGAGGTTTTATTTTATTTTCTTTTGGTGGTTATGTACTGTGCAGTGACATAAATGACCCTCATACGTTCATGGACCTTTATGTATCGACATCTGATCCGTAAGAAGCTCTGACTTGAATGAAATATGATAATGCAATTGATATTTGCTCCTATCATTTTGAATTGGAGTTGTGTGAGTGTTCTGTGTTGTTTGTCTGTTTAGGGTTTTGCAGATGAGGTCGTGCGCTTACTATCCCAGATATGGATTTGGAGCCTTCGGAGTGTTCCCTTTGCTGTTGAAGAATAGGTGTGTTTTGTTTGATGATGGTGGAAGAAGTGTGTGTTAGGTTCTTGTAGTTTAGCACTTCATCACAGATAGCAACATTCACAGCTGACAAAGTTCGCCAATTGTACAGAGAAACCTCCCAAGATTCTGGCGTCATGGGATTGAGATACGGTTCTGGAAATCTATCATGTGGAGTCACACTTATGCCTTTCGCCAGTAAGTTACCTAGTTTTATGCTAGTGACTTGAACAGATTTAGGATGAAATCAGATAAGATTTGAGAAAAGTGCTAGTATGATATAGTTTTTTTTGTTAGATATAGTTTTTCTTGTTAGATTTAGTTTCCCTCAAAAACTACCCTTTCTAAACTCCCAGAAAAGCACTAAAACTGCCTATTTTATTTTTGAGATTTTCATTTTCTTTACCAAAAAACTTGTTTAATTATTATACTAATACAACTTTTAAACATGTTATTTTTCATCAAAAACACGGTTTTTTTTTCAAACACAAACAAACATGTGATATATACACACAAGTAACCAGTTTTATGACAAAGACTTGTTGAAATTGGTTCACTAATAATCATGAGTGTTTACTAGTTTATTGTTGGAGATAGTAGGCGTTACAACAATACTGAAGAGGCATTCAAGTCTAAGATGGGCAACATCAGTTTTTGTATGTTACTAGTATATCTTGATGATAAGTCTCAAAACAAGTTTTGGTTATTACCTTGAACTCTACATTGAATATTTTTCATCAAAATTGTAAGTAATTTTTCCGGTAAGAATAGAAAAATGCATACATCACCTTGCACTTTGTCTTTCTGTTTTTGAAATTTGAGATTACAATTGATCTTACAAAGATTGCTAAGTTTTACATTGTTGTGATGGATTCTTTTGAAATATTGATTTATGATCTACTTGCAGAAACAATGCTTATAAACTTTATGTAATTGTCATACTTTGCAGAGAAAGATGAATTACCAAAAAGTGTATGGTTAGTGAGCAAGATAGGAAGGGTGACAGCTGGGGTGCAGTATGAGCCACACCGTAACAACTATTCAAATTTTATTCCTTTAGAAATATTTCAACATCTTTATAATAAATTTTTTCACATCAGTGCCTAGGCTTTTAAGATTATTTGGTTTCTGTCTGGTGCATATGTTGGACTTTTCTTATCCTTGCTGGTTATATATTTCATGTTTGATAAACCTAGATGGAAAAGTTATATATTTCATTGATCAGATAATGGACACTAATGCATCACTCTTTTACTGTCACTTGGTTTGGGTGGTTTGAGGCTGAGTAGAGAAGTTGTTTCTCTCTCAGAATTGGCTTTATTTTTTATGTTCTGTTACTGATCACCATCTTTCAAGTGCACAGCTCAATTCCATTGCCATTTTTCCTTTTTAGCACTTTAGTTTAGACTATTCAGTCCATTAACAGAGGTTATCTCCTCTGGTTGTAAGGAGCTTTATCTTCCAATTCAATATAGTTTTCCACTTTGGTTTGGGTCCTATCACAAACCAATTACACGAAATAAAGAATAATAAACTGAAGAAAGCAATCTACAGAGGCTGAGTTAGTCAGCAGGGCAAGCGAATTGAAGAACTTAAACTAATCCATTATTTTCAAAAAGTTTCTGGAATTTAGACTTCATAGATTAACCAGAACAGTCACAAAATACTAAAAGCATATATTACTAACTCAAGTTTCACTTGTATTGATTATAAAGTAATTCTGTACATAATACCTCGTTGTTCTGTTTTTTAGATGAAAATGCAAAACTTTCAAATTTGATGAACTGGAGTTGCGCCATGGGTTACGGCGTGGGATCACAAAGCCCTTTGAGCCCGTCTTTCAATTTCAGTCTCGAGCTTGTCAAAAGCTCTCAGGTACATCCTCATTATTAAATTTTACATTTATTCTCTGGAAAAAAGTTTGTGGGTAATATTGTGACATGTTTTGCTCTTGAAATAGGAAGTATTGTAATATATGAAACGTAAGTTATATTTAAAAATTTCATTTTACCATCCATCACATTGTCATCAATATTAAATATTGTACGAACCTTCTGTCTGTTATGCAATGCAATTTAAACTACAAGCAAATTAACTGCATCTGGGCATTTTTCTTCCCTGATATAAATATCATGTGGTGTTCTGATTAATATTTTAAGAAGGATTTTACTGAACTTTTGAAGTCTAATTATTCTGCAGTTTGTTGCTTCATTCTATCAGCACATGGTTGTTCAAAGACGGGTATGTTTCTTTGGTCCTTGCTCTCTCTTCCCATTGTAATTTTAGTTGTCATTGGTCTTTGTACTAGTCTTTTGTTTATCTTTTTCAGAGCACTTTGATCTTTAAATTTATTTGATTTTAGTTGTCTCTTAATTCTTTTTGACTGTTTGATAGAATTCCATCCAGGATTACTTTATGCTTATCCTCATTCATTCTTTCTTTTTATGTTTATCTTTTTCACAACAACAACAACAACAACCAAGCCTTATCCCACTAAGTGGGGTAGGCTACATGGATCAAATTACGCCATAGTATTCTATCATAAACCATATTTGGATCCAACTCATTGACTCCTAAATCCTTTCTAATGGTTTCTCCAACATATTATCTTTTTCACAAACACATTGATATTTCAATTTATTTGATTTTAGTTGTGTCTCTTAAAATGAATATTTTTGACAGTTTGATAGAATTCCATACAGGATTATTTTATGCTTACCCTCATTCAATCTTTTTTGGTCTCGAGTTCTAGTGAGTTATTTGGTTTGTTGTAGAGTCAGAATACCATCAATATATAATAATTAAAAAGTCACACACTTGAGTTGAACAGGTGAAGAACCCCCTTGAAGAGAATACTGTTGTTGGAATTACAAACTATATTGACTTTGGGTTTGAATTACAAACAAGGTAGTCTTTTTAGCTCTGTGCCTATTCAAACTTCCGTGCAACTGTACTTATGGGGTAAATTTTATTTTCTGTGTTAAAGTGTTGATGATGCAATAGCAGCAAACAATATCTCAGACTCCACTTTTCAAATTGGTGCATCCTGGCAAGCAAATAAAAACTTCTTGGTGAAGGTAAAAAAGTGATGCAATGTTAGGAAGGTTTCATTATAGATTATATAGGATTTACTCAAGATGATTATTTATCATATTTTCAGGCAAAAGCTGGACCTAAAAGCTCAACAATGGCTCTTGCGTTCAAGTCATGGTGGAAACCTTCTTTCACTTTCAGCATTTCAGGTACCTCCAGAGGGAATTTTCTTTTCAATCTTGCTTTAGTTATTTTGTTTTTGTCTTTACTCCCCGGTTCCTAGTAGAAACTAGAAACTGGCCATGTTAACCCGGAATTCAGCCGGGATGTAGCTAAAGTTTGACTAATGATTTGTTCCAATCAGGGATCTAACTCGGTTTAATGTTCTTTTTCATGGGTATCACCTCTGTAATACCACTTTCTAAGCGTATGATTTGTTCTATTCAGCAAGTTCTGTGGGAGGCAGTAGATATACACACAATCTAAGATCTATAATGTTAAATTGTTCCTAACTTCTCATCCTGTGAAATTTTCATAAGTTAAATACGATAATTTGCGATACTTCTTCCAAGATTTAAGCAAATTTAAATGGAAATGGTAATTCTAAAGAGTCATCTTTTTACCGGATGTTTGACGTGCTAAGAATGTCCTTTTGTCTCCAGCCACCAGAGATCGTGCAGACGGTCAAGTGCAATATGGATTTGGCCTCCAAAGTGAAAGTCTCAGAGAAGCCAGGTTCATTTCTTTGAAAGCACTTCTATATTTCGATTCAGCAGATTCTCTACTAATACAGCACGACTCATACCCGAGTTGCAGCATTCGAAAATGAGAATTGTTTTCATTTCTACTATTTTTATCTTCTGTTAAGCTCTGTCATGTTAATGAATAAGATCTTTGTCAAATTTGTATAATTACTTGTTTGCAGCTATCAAAGAGCCGATCCCAATTTCGTAATGCTCACGCCAAGCAAGGAGCACCTAGCTGAGGGCATTGTTTGGGAAACAGGAAAACGACCTATGCTACAATCTGACATAGATGCCGGACATTTCGATGGCTTACCCAGAGAATTGAGACCTCTTGACAAAATTTTGTAACTTCTTATAGCTTTATATTTATATATTTATGTATTTATGATACGATAGATGAAAATGCTTTCAGAAGAATGTAGTCTAGTAACTGTAGTTCAAGTTCACTACATTTGGTGGTCTGTATTTTTGTTATAACTTTTGTTATTTTGGACCACATTATTATATATAAATTATTAATGATTCTCCCTGTTGTAGGTATATCATATGCAAAAAATTCATGTGCGTTCAAATTGACCTTGATTTATTATAAGTTGAATATTTACCCTGTTGTATAAGAATTTTATATTCACCTATATCTAATAATACAAGAATAGATAAGTTCAATTTAGTTAACATTTCATCGTTAAATATTTCTCCGCAATCAACATATAGTTTTTAAACAGGATAGCATTGGCTTTCAACTGGAAAACCTAATTTTTATTAATCTGAAAACAGTTGACATGAAATCATGATCAGAGGACTTAAAATGAACACTTCATAAGATGTTCTCTTTCTATAGCATCTTCTAAACCATCTCTTGATAAGAACTTTTTCCATTTAAAAATGATCTTTTGCCATTTGAAAATAACAATAATATAATAATTACATTTTTTTTTTCGATCAACGACCTTATTTTTTATTTTATCTCAACTCATCTAACTATTTTATTGAAATGAAAATTCACTTTATTTTTTCCATTAATAACACCTAGGTTAATAAAATTCATTTTACTTTGTTATGAAAACTAGTGCATCCAATATATATTTTTTTAAAAGGAGTACATCTTTTTTTTTTGAAGAAATAAAAATGGAGTTTATTCAAAACGCAAAGAATCGCTTAGCTAGAAGACTTAAATAGAAACGTACAAAGGAAAAGTGTTGTATATATGCGGAACACCCAAACAAACATCCATGCATCAAATACAAACCAAAAACACCCTCCAACCAAAATAATCTACAAAAATCAAAGTCTAAAACACATTATTTAAAATTTTATCAGATGTTTAAAATGTTACCGGATGAGATATAGTTAACATAGCTGATATTTGGACACGAAAAGTTTGACATCAGATGTAAAACACTTGTAAAATACATCCTAAACTAATGCACTTTTCTCTTCATCATCTAAGGAGATGAGCAACTCCAACATAGCCACAAACTTGAATAAAATTTATTTAAGTGCACATATAGATGATAAAATTTAAAAATGAAATGATATTGATGCAACTTAATTATTTCTCTTTTAAATTTCATCATTTATGTGTGTCTAAATACTTTTAATTTAGGGTTGTGTTCAACTAAGTATTTCTAAGAGATAAAGTGTTAACAAAATATCAAAATAGTATCTCTTTCAAAAAAAAGAAATCAAAATAGTATCTCTTTGATTCAACAAGGGATTTATCAAAATGGTAATGAATTTGGACTCTTTAAACAAATGATCAAGAGTTTGACCTTTAAATGTAAAATGAGAGAAGAGAATCCACCTTATTATATACCTCGGAAATTTTTAACGTTCAATCACAACTAAACAACGATCGAAACTTATAACCGACAATAAGCTAACAAAAAAAGATGAAAAAAGTAATATTCGTACATAGATTAGTTATCGTTAAACAACAATCAAAATTATTCGTATTATTATTTGGAGTTAAGACACGTGTCACGTTGAAAACGTAATCCAACATTACAAGAGCCACAAACTACAACATAGAACAGACACAAACATCCTCAGTCCACTCAAAAAACATCAATGGCCATAGCTTCTTCTTCATCTTCCCTCATTTCCACATTCTTCTTCAACTCTTCCTCATTCCCTCGCTCTTCAACAACCAAACCCAAATCCCTTCATCTTCATCACACACCACCTCACTTACTTTCTCACCCCACCCTTTTCCTCCTACACCCCCCTTCAACAAAACCACCACTTTCACTTCCAAAACTCACTATACCAAAAACATGCTTTGATTCTGTTCTCATTCTATGTACTTCACTTGCACTATCTTTCACTCTCTTCATTTCAAATGTTGATTCAGCTTCTGCTTTTGTTGTAACTGCTCCTAGGAAGCTGCAGTCTGATGAACTTGCTACTGTTCGTTTGTTTCAAGAGAATACTCCTTCTGTTGTTTATATAACTAACCTTGCTGTTAAGTAAGTTTCTTTTTTCTGCTTTTTGATGAATTAAATATTCAATTTTGTAATGATCCTTTTGGTTTTTGAATGTAGTTATTTGTGTTTAGGTAGGGTTTGATTCTCATTCTCTTGATAGAAAAATATTGAATTTTGTGATGACCCTTTTGTAACTATTAAGTAAAATTTAGAGATTAATAAGTTGGAATGAAATATGATTTATGATAAAACATTATGGCGTAATTTGATCCATGTAGCTGATGCCACTTGGTGAGATAAGACTTGGTTGTTGTTGTTGTATGTTTGGTTCGAAAATTGATTTAGTACGATTGATTCTTAGGTTGCATGTTTGGTTTCACTTTTAAAAGAGACGAAAGTGATAACGAAGACTTAAAATTGATTTTGGTACGTCTAGGGATTCTCGATTAGAATTGGTTTTGCCTCTAGAATTGATTATACTTGAAGATAGAATTTGTAGCTCTCGCTTTTAAACTTGATTTTTACACTTGTTCAACTACCTTTTAGGCAGATGTATCCCAAAGTAAATCATTTTACCTTAATCTTACTTTTACTAAAATCAATTTTTGTTTTTTAAAAAAAGATTCAATTTTGGTGATGACCTTGGTTTTTCTTCTTTTGATGAAAAAAAGATTGAATTTTTAGATGACCCTCTTGTTTTTCTTAATGCTTGTTTGGTTCCAAAATTGATTTAGTACATTTGATTTTGCCTCTGGAATTGATTATAGGTTGCATGTTTGGTGTGTGATTGGTTGTGCAGTGACAAAAATTGATTTTTAGTGAATTGATTTTGTAACATTAATTCTGGCTAAATAGTGAGTTGAGGCTAAAGTGATTTATGTTCGGATACATTCATCTAAATGTGAGTTGAACAATAAATTTGAGTGTATAATTCAATTTTAGAATAAACAGCTCCAATTTCTAGCTTCACGTTAGAATCAACAACAATAATAATAACTAAGCCTTATTCCACTAAGTGGAGTCAGCTACATGGATCAAATGATGCCATAATGGTCAAGTTTGAATCAACTATGGAGGAAAAATCAATTTTGATTGAGAACAACTACATATGTAAAATCAATTCTACACCTCTAATCAATTCTACCGTGTTTAGTTCCAAATTTGATTTTGACATGTTTGTATGTTTTCGAGTAGAATTGATTCTAACTTGCATGCTTGGATTCTTAAGAATTAAAATTGATTTTGTTATGTTTGGAGGTTCTCCCTCTGTTGTCTATATAACCAACCTTGCTGTGAAGTAGTGTTTTTTTATCTTCTTTTGATGAAATAAAGATCGAATTTTTAGATGACCCTTTTGGTTTTTGAATGTGGGTATTTTTGCTTAGGAAGGGTTTGATTCTTTTGATTGAAAAAAGTTGAATTTTCAGCCTGAATCAATTTATTCAAAATCAAAATTTTCACTTCCGAATTGAACACATATTTAATGTATGTATTTGTGTTTAGGCAGGATGCGTTTACTTTGGATGTGTTGGAGGTTCCTCAAGGATCTGGGTCAGGTTTCGTTTGGGATAAGGATGGTCATATAGTCACCAATTATCACGTTATCAGGGGTGCTTCTGATCTCAGGTTGGTAGGTTTTTGCTTCTTTTGATTGGTTTCTCAAACTTAAACTTTATGTATTTGTGCAAACAACTAAATTAATTAAACAACTTATCAGGGGTGCTTATAGAATAAGGGTGTGTTTGGTTAAACAACTCAATTAAACATTTATAGCATAAGTTTTTATCATACAAGTGTTTTTCATATAAGCTAAAACTATTTTTATAAGCTATTATGGGACGGAGCTTATCATAATTTGTTGAAATCAATGCAATATGACAAATGCTTATGTCAATCGTTAAGTTCAAATAAGTCGTTCATAAGTTAATCCAAATGCAGCCTACGTACTTGTAAGTTATAATTTGTCGTATACTTAATCAAAGGCTGCTCTTAAATGTTAAACTTAAAATCAAGAAATTGGATAGAGTCACCATTTAATTGGATAGAGTACACCATTTAATGCACTGATATATTAAATATGATACTTTCAAATAAACTTTTTTTTTTATTCCTTAATCTATAATATTGCCTAAAACAAAAGGAAGATGATAATGGTTTGTTACTTTGTGCTTTCTTCAGTATGATATGACTTTGCGATGTGTTAAGTTAGATATTGGATTCCTTTAATTGAACTCACTGAGCATCATTTTAGACAGTAGATAGATATACTTATTGGCACTTGGTTTAGCTTAAAGTGCGTGTCTGTGCGCGTTTGTGTGTGAACTGTTTATTCCTGTTCAATGGCACCAAGTTCGATTCCTGTTAATAGAGATGCTAGTTATCTGCAGGGTCACTCTTGCTGACCAAACAACCTATGATGCGAAAGTTGTTGGTTTTGACCAAGACAAGGATGTTGCCGTGCTGCGTGTTGATGCGCCTAAGGACAAGCTCAGGCCCATACCTGTTGGTGTCTCTGCTGATTTGCTTGTTGGTCAGAAAGTGTATGCTATTGGGAACCCGGTAAGATTTCCAAACCAAATTGGTGGATATTGTATTGTAAATGTGTATTCTCTATGAAATTTCCAATCTATAGAAATGATGGAAATCTCGGTTGAACACTGTAAACTGTTTTCATAAGCTATTATGTGATTTTTGCAGTTTGGACTTGATCACACTCTTACAACGGGAGTCATCAGGTATGAAAACTGTAAACTGAATATTTTAACGCAACTTTTTTCCACAATTCCTAAGAAAAGAGCTTCTACATGTGTAATTGATTTTTTACTAATACATGTTTCTCAAAATAGTGGACTTCGGCGAGAAATTAGTTCGGCTGCAACTGGTCGTCCTATCCAAGATGTTATACAGACTGATGCAGCAATTAATCCTGGTAACAGCGGAGGGCCACTCCTAGATAGTTCTGGAAACCTCATTGGGATAAATACGGCTATATACTCTCCATCTGGTGCATCTTCTGGTGTTGGATTTTCTATTCCTGTCGATACCGTGAGCTCTGACTCTTACCTCTATTTATACAAATGTTTTAAAAATTGAACCGGATGATACAATCAGCTGACCTGCGAACCAGCAATGTCAACAGTATGGTTATTTGAGCAGTTTCATCCCAATTTGGGCGCTTTAAAACAGTTGAACCATGATCTGGTGGTCTTGCTGTTTCATCGTCCGGTTCGGTTTTTAAGGAGACAACTTACTCTCCGTAGATTAATACTGTCTTTCTTTATTCTCTTGAATAGTTTATTTTATTATTTTATATATTTAGGTCAATGGCATTGTTGATCAATTGGTGAAGTTTGGGAAAGTTACTAGACCTATATTAGGAATCAAGTTTGCTCCAGATCAATCTGTAGAGCAATTGGGGGTAAGTGGAGTGCTTGTCTTGGATGCTCCTGCCACTGGTCCAGCTGGGAAAGCAGTAAGTTTGTTATTTATCTATTATTTATTTTAAAATGAAGAAATTTATTCTTGTAGAGTTAGGTGCCGTCTGGATAAACTACTTAATCAAGCACTAATCATATAAGTGCTTATGTGCACGCTATTTCTATACCAACAGATAAATTAAAGTCAAACCGTGTTGATATAAGCTGTTTTCATAAGTTATCTTGGAAAACTTATGAAAATAAGTTGAAAACAATTTATGGACATTCATATGCTTTCTCAAACAATCTCACATGTGCTTATGCCAGTCGATAATCTCAAATTAGTAAATTCAAACAAAGCTTTAATCCAAATGCAACAAATAGTTGCATATATTTCACATCACTTCACAAAAAGTCCCTTTACTTCGATAAAAAACACGACTCATTCTTATATAAGCTTAGTTTATCGCGTCTTCTTTTAAAGAGTTTATATTTTGAAACACTTCAGCTTGATTTGTTTGATTACAAATTTTTCAAGGGTGACGAATTTGGTTGATAGAGCTGGTTAAATTTCTATTCTGTTGTAGGGCTTACAATCAACAAAGCGTGATTCCTATGGTAGACTCATTTTAGGCGACATCATAACATCTGTGAATGGTAATAAGGTTGCTAATGGAAGTGATTTGTACAGAATTCTTGACCAATGTAAAGTTGGTGATAAGGTATGGTGCTGGTTCATTTACTTTAATGCTTGTGTATGTCTGCACTATATCTTTTGTTAATTTGAATATAAATATGGATTTAATTCATTACATTGTTAGTGTCAAGATATTTTTACATTGTTAATCAACCATAATCGTCAAATCTTAAAAAATGTTTGATTTTAATCACAACTACTTCTAAACTCACATATTGATTGTGAAATGTTGACAATGTAAAACTATAAAACTACTTGCACTTAATCACAACTTGCTTATGTATAAGTTATTACTTATTTCTATAACAAAACATTAAATATAGCTAAACAGTTTTCATATAAGCTCTAAGAGATAAGCTTAGTCAATCCAAACAGGCCCAAAAAGTGAAAAAAGAATTTAGAAAACAAGCCATTAGAAACTTAAAACTAAAAATAGAAAACAAGATCATTTGTTAACCTAGTTTCATATTTGGTTATGTTGATATTCAGGTGATTGTGGAGGTGTTGCGAGGCGATCACAAAGAAAAGATCCCCGTCATCCTCGAACCGAAGGCCGACGAAACATGATGTGCAACTCATTCTGCATCGTTCATGTATATATACACATTTCATTTTGCAGGGAATGCAGCTGTTTATGTGTATTCTAAGGTTATTTCCCAACTGTGTAGATATATACTATAGGACTGTACTATTTGCTCCAACACAAGTTGAGATTGAAAAAAGAAAGAAAAAGAGAAGCACAAAAAGAAACATGCTATGCTTATTATCACTGTGAAACAAAAAGAGATTCATTCACTTGCATGGATTTTTTCTTAAATATATAGTTCTTAATTCTATGACATCAAATACTCTAAAACAAAAATAAAAATAAAGATCTAAAACTGCAATAATGGATTGAATGTTCAGTAGCATCAATTAGATTTATTTGGTACAACAATTTCACTTTTTCTTAGTTATATATATGGTTGTGTGTGTATGTGTTTTATGAAATATCAACATATACGCGACCACTAGACACGATAATGACAATGACATAAACACTAATAATTTGACATTGACACTAACCGTAACACCGACATAGTAACCATATATGTCTGTGTTGTGTTGGTATCCAACATTGATAATTGTTTAGTTGGAGGATGATAATTTGACTTTAAATTGTGCAACCAACAAATAATGAAGCTAAGGATTCTCTTTATCTTGAGGTAAAAGTTTGTTCGAATGACAAAAGAGTTCTGGAAGTTAATCATTCAGCACATAGGAAAATCGAAACTCTTTTATGGTGTGTTTAAGTTGCACAACCCAATCATGTTGCATACCGTGAACAATTTCAATTGACTGTTGCGAGACCTTACTTTGACAATTATACTTTATGGCGCGCTTAAGTTGCGCAACCCTATCATGTTGCATACCATATACAATCTCAATTGACCATTGTGGGACCTTATCTTTCTTTCTCACCTTTGATCTGCCGCTCTTTCATTTCCCAAGCAGTAAAAAGTTGAATATCAAAGATTGACACTTCTTATAAATAACACACCCTATGCTTGAATTTAGATTCTGTGTAGTCACATTTCATACAATCAATAAATCTAGATTGGACTACTCACTTTTTTATTTTTAAAATTCATCTAAATTTGATTCTTGACCTTGAAATCAGAGTCATTTGATCTTTGATCAGATAATCCAAACTTACTGATTTTATGAAATAAACACACCTCCAAATTTCTATGTAAATATTTGATTTTACCTTGTCACCAAAACAATGTTGTTTCATGCGTTCATCGTGTTTCCTCCAAATTGTTATTAATAGTCTTGCCATATGACTTGCAGTTTGCTGGTGTACAAAATAACAAAGGTCGAATAGTTGAAAGAAACTCAAAATCTCAGAAGTTCCAAACTCTTATTAATTAAAGATGAGATAGATCATATTACCTATTAATACAACAAAAGTAACATGATTTCAATTTGGGGCTGATATTGAAAAATGTCCATGAGGAATTAACTTAGCAGTAAGAGTTTAACGTTGTAGAATTGCAAATTTAATAGTAGATCCGATTCTTGCATATTTTACATGTTACAAGGCATAGTAAAAGAAAGAAAGTACCATTCGAGTATAATTGTATTAATTTCACACAATCTAGGTAGCATTGACATTTTCGATTGAATGAATGTTAGCTATCAAGTTAAGTTTATGCGAAATAGACAAACACTCATAAGAGGTACATTATCAGATTCTTTGGTCTAAGAAGCTTCTGGTTTTTAGTTGAGTTTGGATCATTGTCATTTACTCTTCACTTAACAAAGTTAGGTGTAAACTTGGATAAAAGCAATTCTGTTAGCGAACTTTCTCTTAGATGAGAAAATTCTTAAGATTGACAAAAACTTTAATAATTATCTCAATAAATAAAGTGAGTAGTGTGATATGTGGAAACTTTAAAGTAAAAGTCTAGGTAAGAGAATTTACGTAGAGAATTTATCTTGGTTCATTGTTGTCGAGGACATCTAAAAAATATCAACATGTTCTTGAACGAAGTTAACCCCAAGGAGAGAGGGATTTTGAAATCTCTGCTTATGCAGTTGATTCTAAATTGAATACTTTAGACCATAATTGTCAAAAACATTCAATTAAGGACCACTAACACAAGCAGTTTTGTAGATGCTCTCGACGGCTCAACACAAGTCTATATTGATAACAAAAAGAAAATCAGTTACTTAGTAGAACTAACCAACCGTCTATACTTGAGCAAACTTTGAAACATTTGTTTAAGTTAAACAGCTACTTACCTTGTTTATTTAATAATTTTATGGTATTATGATCCTTACATTTCTATTTAATAATGTCTTCTACAATCATTATGTTTACAAAATCAAGCTGAACCAAACCCAAAAAACAAAGTCTTTTGAGGGTTATATATTAGGCAAAGAAGCAAGGAAAATATGGACAAATTTTCTTTTGATTAAAAAAGTAAACCAAGCTTAATGAACTGTACAAACATAGAATGGATTAAAATATATAATGTGCAGTAGCACCATTCAGCAGATAAGAAGCAAAAAATAAAACGAGAGATAAAGATTGATGAGCCTCCTCCAATGTAGAGTTTCTAACTCTTTGAAGTGTGATAAGACTTCAAAATACTTCCCTTTTCTTGTGAGAAGTGAAGTTAAATTTATAGTTTTTTTTGGTGTCGAGTTCCACATGGGTGATGTGATGGCTTGTATTTATGAGATGGATAAAAAATCATTTTGATATATAAATGTGTAATTTTTATCATTTTTTCCTCAAATTAAATATGTTATTTTGGTTTTCTAATTGATTTCTTGTTATTCAAGTTAGTTTTTTAAGATTTCAAACAAAAGAGAAACTAAAAATGTATTTGTATTTTTAATACATATAAACGTTCTTTTTTGACATAATACATATAAAGATTACAATGTTGTAGATTAAAAATCGGATTATTAGTTATCCTTTATGAAATGCAGGAACCGTAATAAATGGTTTTGGAACTCTCTCTCTCTCTCTCTTAAAAAGGTTAGTAATAGTATCAATTTTTTTACAACTTTATTAATTCCTTAATCCTAGTTATAAAAGTAAAAATTTTAATCGGCATTCAATTTAAAGCATAGATGTAAAATGGTACGAGCAAAGATGGAGACCTTGAAGCTGTATCGTGGGATGCAGGATGTTTCAACACAATGTTCTTTATAACATATTAACAAATATGAGAGTAAACATTGATCTAATTGGGAGGATGCTGACTAAAATAATGATCCGTTGGGTTTTTTAATTTATGGTCCTAGCTTATAAATCTTTGTTACTCTTACAACAAAATGTTTTTAAATTTCGTTGCAAGAGTAGGAAGTACACCTAGCTTATAAATGCATAATACAAAACAAGATTGGTCGCTTTATTTCATGTTTTAAATACTTGATTGTGTCGCTCTATTGTTCACCTGATTTGTACAGTGAACAATAAATACCTATGCATTAATCATTTATTGCTTAGGAATCTATGTATTTCTATCATAGTTTTTAAACTATATAAAATAAGTGGTTTACGCCTTGCATATATTTTTATGCATACATACTACACATGCTACATGTTATACCGATTGTTGGATATGGATTCTCAAATAAAGATGTATATTAGATGGTGAAGAACTCAGATGATCCAGATTGGCTATGAATGATTACATGCAACTTCAACGTAATCGAAAAACAACAATAGACCGACGTGGTATGCTTGTTGAACTTGTTTATCCTACCATCAAGATTTCATGACATGATGAATAAAAAAACCCTGAAATGTAGTTTTTTATACACATATACGAGTCTAAAAGACCACAGTTCAGTATTTATTGACTTATCGTGTCATGGAATCTTGAAGATATAAGATACAAGTGCAATAAGTAGACCATAACAACTCGTTGTTGTTTGAGTGTTGCGATAGAGGTGCATGTCAGCATTCATCCCCAAACTCTGAACATAAGAGTTCTTCCCAGTCCAACATATCTTTTTCGTCAGAGGATCTATATCCAACAATTAGCATAACATGTACGGTATGCAAAAGTCATACACTAGATTTAAAAATGTCCTAACAACAAGAAAAAGTGTTTAACTAAACATTGTATACACAACGTTCAAGTATGTCTAATACGATATTGAAATTTATTGTTAAATATATTTCTCGCCCCTACAAATATTCAATTTTTTTATTTTGTCACCCTAAAATTTTTCATCAACTTTTAGCCTCCTAAAAGTTATCTTATCACAACTTCTACTCTCATGTGTATCATTCGAAATTTTAAATTTTTTTCGCAGTCAAGTTTAGTACATTTTAGAATTATCTCGTGCAAAAATTTATATTTTTTTCACCAATGATGAATTAAATACAAATTGAAATATTTTTGAATTTTTTTTTATAATATTCTAAACATTCTTGCAAAAATCACTAAAAAAATCTAAAGGGTACACATAACGCAACTTAAAAGCATGAATCAAAAATGTAGACAAAGAGCTTTTGGAGGACTAAATGTCGATTTTTTTTTAAAGAAACTAAAATAAAAAGTTAAATATTTATATGGACAAAAATGTATTTAACCCTTAAATATTTATGTTACTCAATAACTAAACACAACAATAGCTAACATTGTCCCAACACGAGTCTATATCAATGACAAATTATAAAGTCAGAAACTCAAGATAATCAACAAAAATTATAACATACATGATTAAGTTATTGGTGTGAGTTTTTAAACTAATTCACAAGTGTTACAAGCCATTTTAAAGTTTTACTTTAGTTCACTATTTTATTTCTTCCGTTATATATATTGGGGCAGCACTTCAGTGACATTGAGTCTCCGATGTCACCTACCATTGCCCAATCAAAGATTGACATGTGGCACCTTAATTTTTTGAAACAAAAAGTTGTGAAAACAAAAGGAGCCTCTTAATTGGTCACGTGAAAGAAGAGAGAGAAAATGGAAACCGTTAAAGAGAAGGAAAAAAACAGAGAGAATATGCATCCCGTGCTAGGAAGAAGAAGTGTCACCAATGACCATGTCGGAAATGACGACGGAGAAGGCGGCAACGACACCATATATTTTCATGCTGATTAACAATGATGATGTTATTAAGAAGAATATCAAATTATAATGATGATGAATTTTCATGGTGAAATTTTCTCTACCCTTAGTTTAACTCTTGTAGCCAATGCATTTCTTGGTTTTGTTGTAGCAGACACCGTCCTCTAGTTCTTCTTCTCTCTCTTTGACAACTTTTCTGTTTATTTATTTTGGCTTAATAGCAGTTTTATCCCCCTAACTTTTCCAAAGTTACGATTTTGACCCCCTAAGAAAAAAACTACAAAACCGCGCCCCTAAGTTTTGCATATGTGGCAGTTTTGGCCTCCAAGGTCAATTTTGACTCGGTCTACGCTGACGTGGCACCCTATGTGAGGTGCCACGTGTTATTTTTATTTTTTTTATACCAAAAATTGGTCTTGGGGGCAAAAACTACTACAGTTGCAAAACATAGGAGGCGATTTTGTAGTTTTTTTTCTTCTTAGGGGGCCAAAATCGCAACTTCGTGAAAGTTAAGGGCGAAAACTGCTATTAAGCCATTTATTTTTTTCAAAAGAAATTAAGATGCCACGTGTCAGCTTTTGATTGGGCAATGGTAGGTGACATTGGAGACTCAATGTCACTGAAGTGTTGCCCTTAATATTGAATGCCAATTTGTTTCCAATTATAAAAAGGTTAGTAATAGTATCAATTTTTTTTACAACTTTATTGAACTCCGTAATCTGTGTTATAAAAGTAAAAATTTTAAACGGCATTCAATTTAAAACATAGGCGTAAATTGGTACAAGCATAGATGGAGACCTTGAAGCCTCTTTATCGTAGGATACAGATGTTGCAACACAATGTTCTATATCATAAATTAACAAATATTCGAGTAAACATTGATCTAATTGGGTGGATGCTGACAAATAAATATATGTCAGGTTTTTAAGTGACTGAAATAAAATGGTGATGATGAGAGTCCAAATCCAATCCAAGCTCAATAGATCTGGATATAAAATGGTTATTTCCCAATTGAAGACACACCTTTACCTAACTATACTTTTACCGAACGCAAGTTGAGCAACCACCGCAATAAACCACCGCAAAAGCATGATTAGTAAGTTAGAAAGATGTAAATTGAAGATTTTCAGCCTTAGAGATGACAAAGAGACAATTAGTTGTTGTTTATGTTGTTCTTGTGGATGATGATGCGTCAGGAAAGAAGAAGGATAAGATTGACTAGACCGCCGACCCGTGCGACGCACGGGTCTTATGTGATAATATATGTTACAATAAATAAATATTTCTTCGAAAATATATAACCACAAAAAACAATATATTAACAATTGAAAAAAAATATACATTATCTACAT
>Ga0315913_1002192_pt1 | contig 22673 bp, 10 predicted proteins | sample MpolsnodulesMG_FD_207736 | JGI IMG/M metagenome (GOLD analysis project Ga0315913, IMG submission 207736) | Medicago polymorpha root nodule microbial communities from Los Angeles, California, United States - small nodules | ecosystem: Host-associated > Plants > Roots > Nodule | place: USA... | reverse complement strand
CGTGATTTAAGTCAAGTTCAATATGTTAGGGAAGGCTTCTATGAGTATTCAAATGTTGAACATGATGAGGCTGTTGCACGTGCTTATCAAGAAGAATTATCACATCTTGATTCCATGGAATCTTCTGGGAGGATGAATTTCGAGAATGAGCAAGCGCGAGCATCCGTAGATGCGCAGGACTGGCTATCTTCTTCAAACAGGAGCTATAACTTTGGTACTAGAAACTTGGCAGTAGAAGTTATTTATTAGTTATTTTCGTATGTAAGAGGTTTTTTTTTAATACTTTTCGTGATATATAATCAACATGTAGGCGATGAATCTTACCAGAATCCCGTAGATGAGTCATGTCATATGAAAGGAGTGGAGGATTGTGGTCCAAGTGAAAGGGAAAATGATGAGCATGAAGTTGGAGTATTTGGTTCGTCTTCTAGGTCAGGAGAGATGCCTATCATTAGTGATGAAATGTGGCGTTCATTGGAAATATCGGATGAGTCTTCTCTTGATGGTGAAGTAGGCAAAAGATTAAACCAGATGGTTCCTATTCCTGTAAGTGTAACTTCAGTGCATCCACTTGTTCGTGTCTCTTCTTTGGATGATTTTGTATAGAATTCAGGCACAAAATTTGTATATGTGCATATGTGAATTATGAGTTTTAACCCACACGACAGAAGCTTGATAATTCAGTTTTATATACATTAAACTTAATTGATATATCATTATTAGTATAGTTTAGATGTGCAATTCTAATTTAAGTAATAACTCATGCTCTTATTTCTCTTGTCTGTGTTTTCAGCATGTTCCTAAAACCAACAAAAACATACCATCTGACGACGAAGAAGTATCAGACCATCAAAGGCTGCTGGACAGGTCTTACTTAATTTTATTTTTTGTCTGTTGGTTTGACTAGTCTCCTAGAAGAAGTTAATTAAATACTATACCACTATAAAAAGACAGACAAGCCCCATCTCCCCAAAAAATACAGCCATTTGGTGTTCTTATTTTTTTTTGTTGTAACATACAGGATTTTGTTGCCATAACCAAGAAGAGAGGCAAACTTACTGCAAAGGCTCACCTTTTATATCCTCTCCTTTAAGAAAATTATGAATTTGATTTGTGTATTGTAGTTATTTTAGAATAAGTATTCTCAAAGAGAAGTTAAAATGGGGTGACAAGGATAACACAACTTGAAAAGAAAAAAAAAAAGCAACAGAGGAAAGGAAAACTTAGAATGCAGCAATCCTGCTCAATTCCTTTTGCATACTAGAGATGATTGTTCCCTTAAATCATTGGGTAGAACCACAGAGTGGAGGGGCATACCTACCTAGTGCTCGTATCCTATTATATCCTATCTAGTACAGTTTTCATTTTTTTATCTAGAGAAGTGTAGGGGAATCACTTTGTGCCTCTCATTAGAAGGTTTCATGCAGTGCAATTGACTTACCAAATTAGTTTCTCAATAACTTAGTTAATTTCTTAATTACTTGGTGTCATGGTAGACAAGATCGCGATCTGCCTCGCAAAATCGCACGAGTCTACAATATTGAGTACCATCTGCGTGCTTGAGTAGGTGCAGCCAGAACCGGAAATTGTTGGGAACAGCCGGGATCGCTGCAAAAACGCGCGGAAGCGGTGAAATCGGCCGCGTCTCCTTGAAATTTCGGGTTCGCAGGTCGGTTCACGACCCTGTTTTCGTAAAAAATATAATAAATTCTTCGGAAACCCCAGCAAACATGTTTTTTTAACTGTTGTTGCTGTCACATGAAACAACTCTTTTCTTACCTATTATACCAAATAATTATTAATTAGTAGTTATATTGGAAACCTTTCCCATACACGACTAAGCAATAATTTATGTAAACTTCCCAATACACCCAGTCGGGAAACCTTCCCAATGTAATGATACACCAATATAGTTGTTTTTAGGTGTGATTTGCTACTGTTTTGAGTTTTAAAAGTGATTTGAAGTTTTTATTTTTATTTTTTATACTAAATTACGTAGTTTTATATGCATATGTATTAATCTATATGCATTACATATGAATTTCTGAATTTGGTAGGATCTTAAGACCCGTGTTGCGATCCCCCGATTCATGATCTTGTGACCCCTCCCGATCTTGCTTGGTGTCTTCTTGACTTAGTTTCTAAAGGAAATTTCCATACTAGCTGCCAAAACAAAATATATAGAAACCAAATTTTCTACGCCAAAACCCCTTCTTCTGAAGGTCTGCAGCACAAATCCCAACTAATAAGATGATCTCTTTTGGATCTCCTATCCCAACCCTGACCTAGGAAGTCATTGTAATCTTCTCTATCCTTTGACTGGATTCTTTTTGAATTATAAAGAGCGAGTGGGATGTGTTGGATGAAAAAGATTAAATAAGATGGATACAAGATTGTTCTATGTAGTTCTACTTCTTTTTATATTTTTTCTACATCTCTTTGCATGCAAGTTATAGAACACATTATGTCTTGTTTTTTTCTTTTATGTCATTGAGTGTATATCTAATTTTAAGAATTTGATCTTTGTTAGACTGCAGTTATATGAACTGATTGAGTCTAAGGTTGATGGAGATGGTAACTGTCAGGTTGGTTCTTTATCTTTCTGCGTAGACATCTGAAATGCAATTCAATTCCTGTATTATAATATTTATTTCATCCTTGTTAAAACGTTCATAAATTTATTAGGAGAAACATATTTTGACTTTAATGTTATAACTTGTGAAAGTAGGATTAAGAATGAGGGGTTCTTGCTCTTCCAAACACTGCCTCACAGCTATATTAAACACTCTACATTCACCTAGACGTTAATTACTTGTGGAAAAAAAATTCCAAACTGGCGCTGCTCCCGTGAAGACTTCAGACATATATTTAATTATTTATACCAATAGCATATTCATTCCCATTCCTGTCGAAGAATATTGCATTTCATATTTCTGATTTTTGAAAATTAACTTTCCACCCAACCGTTTATCCAAGAGAGACAACAATGTAAATTCATGTCTTATCTTGAAATTTTGAATTTGATCGTACAACTCTTTATACTATGAACAGAAGGTCAGAGTTAAACCAAAAAATATATAAGTTGACCACATGGTTCATTAATAGCATAAAATACTCCATACTGAGAGTTTATCAGAAGTAAATCCTTTGGGGTGGGGTAGAGGGTTGTAACTTATAATTCCTTTTTCTACAAATGTTATGAATCTTATGATATAGGTTATTTCCTTTGAACATATATTTTTCTCTCTATTGCAACTCAGTTGTAGTTATTATTGAAGTTTAATGAACTAGAAGCTTAATTTTTGATATCATTATTATTATTCTCAGCAAAATTGACATATAACGAAAGATTGTGAATATTCTAAATTTTTTAGCATTATTAACTTGGTGTGTGGATCACAATGCATAAACTTTTACATGCTATTTTCTAATAATAAAGAGTGACCTGCTGGTTTCATTTTATTTCAGTTTCGTGCTTTGTCAGATCAACTCTATCGCTCTCCAAACCTCCACAAATTTGTACGGGAACAAGTTGTTCAACAGGTTTGTTGGTTTTACAATGATGTTTTTACTATTTTGGTGGTGCCTCCTATAATCATATGTATTGATTCAGTGTTTTCTTATTGTTTTGTCAGCTCAAGTCCGACCGAGATCTATATGCTGGTTATGTTCCTATGGTTTATACTGAATATTTAAAGAAGATGAGCAGGTATGCGACTATGTGCACATACGCTGTTAGTTTCTTATGCCAATATGGCTTTATTGAAAGTCCTTATGTTTTGCTGATAGCTTTATGTATGAATTTTTTAGGAGTGGTGAATGGGGCGATCATGTCACGTTGCAGGCTGCTGCAGATTGGGTATGAAGGGAATGCATAATTTCTTTGTCCTTCCCTATTATAATTTTCTTCTGTTTTTCTAGCCATGCATGTGTGTGTGTGTTATATGATGAACTGACACCAAGTGTCGGAGTTTATTTTAAGACCAACTCCTATACATCAATTTTCATTAATCAAATGGTCCATATTTAGACCTTGAAAAACTATAAGGGGAAACTATTAGGAAAGACTTGGAGATCAATGAGTTGGACCAAAATTTAGTTTATGGTAGAACATCATTGGTGTAATTTGATCCATGTAGACGACTCCACTTAGTGGGAAAAGGCTTGGTTATTGTTGTTGTCCTTCCAAAATCTTTGCAAGCCCTCTCTTGTTGGTCTAAACCCCAGTTTTCCCACTACCAAAAATTATTTATCACTACCAAAAAAAAAACCCAAGTTTTCCTAATAACTTAAAAATTGGTGTCACAGAGCTTTGATTTTTCAGAAAGAAAGTAAGAGGAAAGATTAGTTAAGGAATGAATGTGAGTAGAAAGTGAATGGAAAGTAAGATGATTATTTTAGTTGTTTGGTATGAATGAAAGTGAAAAGAAAATGAAAGGAAAGATACATGTGCATTTAGAAAATGACGCATATATCCCTGGATTAAAAAATTAAAATGCGATACTACAAATTAAAATTATAAGGGCCAGCATTTCGTAAATACAGTAGCAGCGTATTGGTAAAAAAATCCCTGACAATGCAAAATAAAATAGAAATGTATTTTTGAAAGAAAAGTAAAATACAAATATTAAAAATATAAAAATGAAAAAAATAAAGGCACAATCAAATTATAAAATGGAAGCTAGGACCAATTTGTCATTTTATTAGAATTGATCACAGCTCCCTACTTTCCGCCCAGTTTTGTGAGGAATGGTTTCTGGGTGTGGGTCCCACTGAAACCAGGCTTTCTTTCCTCTCTAAGACAACAACCAAACTGTGGAATCACATTTTTCAAAAAACTTTCTATCCTTCACCCTTTCTATCCATCAGCTTTCTTTGGATCCAAACGATGCGTAAAAGAAAAACAAACTAAAATTAATTACAGTTTACATAGTCCAATATGATCTCATATAAAGCTTGTTCACTGTTCAATTGGCTTTGTTAGTTTTTTATATTCGTGACAAAGCATTTCATTCAAATTAAAAAATTACCCTTTCTTAATATGGTATATAATATATGCACGTAGTTTTGCTTGTCCAACACGTACATGCATATGTGTCTATAATCTATATACATACATGTATGTGTATTTTTATTTAAATGTGTAATCTAATAATGCAAGCAAATTTTTCCACAGGCCTGCAAAGATTCTTGCTCCTTTTCAAACTCAGCATATACCTTGACATACGCAAGTAAATGGTTCCATTTCCTTTTTCAAAAACTTTTTATTTTTTAAGCTAACAAATACTATCTTAGAAACACTTGTTAAGAATTTAAATTTAAAAATATCTTTCTTGAAATGTATTCAACGCTTTAAAATTATTTTTGGTTTTTTTAATACATAACTTTTCTTTTATTTCTGTTTAGTTCCTTTACAATTATCTCTAGCAAGACCCTTTTTTAATACCACTAGAACAGCTTTTTATTATGTAAAGTGTAAAACAACTTGGCCCGTCCAAAATGCTTACTGTGTTTGGTAACACAAATAAGGTAGTTTATACTCTGTTGGACTAGTTTATAAGCTTGTTTGATAGGATAAGATTTGTTTGGTAAAAAGTTTTTTCCATTAACTTATAGCGTTTTTTGAAAAATTTCAAGTAGCTTTTGAGCTTTTAGCTTGTAGCTTATTTTTACCAATCAACCAAATTTTCTTAATGCATTAATCATGAAACTTAAATTTTGACCAACTTCACGCGCTTATTTATGTTTTATAAATAAACAACTATTTCTTTTAGCTTTAGTCACAAACAAAAAAAAAAACTATTGTTTTTAGCTACAATGATGATTTGAGATTTCATATACTCTATTTAACATAGACAATTCATATTGAAGTGGTGTTCATCGTCTAATACGTATCAATGTTTTTATAGTCTGATAGTGCCATGGTCACACCCAAAATTTTCAATTTCATTTCATTGTTTTATGGTTTCTAAGTTTAAAAGGAAATCTTTGTCTTTTTTTAACTAGTGGTTTTATTTGCTTTAGAGAGAAATGATAACACATGATTTGTATCTCATGATTCAAGAAGAAAGAAAATAGAAAGAAAGAATTGAACTAACACTCCTTTTCTAAAATGACTAGGATGATTAATTTCTATAATATAAAAATGGTTGCCCCCATTATTCATTTACCTAGAAAAGACTTCAGTGTCATATTTTATTTAGTCAAATAAGTGTAAATTTATTTAAAAATATCAAAGTAATATACTACTAAGCACCATCTTTTGCATCATCTTTTATAGAAAAAAATGCCCCACTTTCATTTTTTTTCAAACAATTATAAATTTTAGCAATAAATATATTTTGTTGTTAACCTTTGGTTTTCAAAAAAAGAATCCATAGTAATTCAAAGTTTGGTCAAAAGATAAAATAAATTCGACCGTCAATCATTTAGAATCAAATTACTTGGTAATCGAATAATATATTAATATCTCATCTCATGTACATACAGTTTTAAATATATCCATTTTATTTTTGACACTCCTAAATCAACTTCTAACTCCGCCTATTCAATCACTTTTATTTTCTCAAATTCATATTAAGATCTTGGTGTGACTGTATTAGTTCTTAGCTTATAGTTGAACCTAATATTTCGTTATCTACTTGTGATGCTCAATTTTTGGTGATGATGAAAATCGTGCATCTTTAAGAACAATGATGTGATATGTCCACCGTTGGAACTAAGCACACCCATTTAATACGGATTATGTTTGAAAATAACAATATAAATGCCATTTCTTCCTACTCAAGGCATAACCATTTTTACATGGTAAGTTACATGGACAAGTCAGTCCATAAGTTCTCTTACATCATATGCGACTTAACTGTCTTTGAATTTAATTTTGAAGACCAACCAATATACGGTTGCTTCGAACTTTATCATTCTTCAATAAATTGACCATAAAATGAACATGGTATAGTTTTGATCAATGAACAATATCCTTATTAATTTCAAATAAATAGCTCATTATGTCCTCATCATGTCAACATGTCAAAGCCCACTGTTTCAAAGCAAATAATAAGTGTGAATTCAACTATAGTATGCATCTATGTTTAATTGACATACTACTACATTTTTACATGCATTAGAAATAATATTTGTACATTTATTTTATTTTATGATAACTCTTAAAACAACTCTTTTTTATTATATTTATGTTTTGTTTTTACTTTGTCTCCTTCTCTCCCTCTATGATTTTTGTCCCAAAAAATATAAAAAGTGGTTGTTCCAAAAATTATACTAAATATAGTTATACAAATATCATTCTTATCGTTCCATGTATAAATTTTTTAAAGGTCATTTCATGTGTACATATTTTTGAAAGAATTACATGCATACATATTCCTCGTTAATATGGGTGGGTACATGTATGAGTATTTCTATTTCTAAATATGTAACATGATGTGAGCCGATTTTTCCAAAAGTCTGCGAAGATTCTTGCTTCTTTTACAATTCAGCATATTCTTTGGAATACGCTAGCAAACGGTTTCGATTCCTTTCCCAAAATACCTTTTTATTTTTTAATATTACTTTACTTTTTTCAGTGGTGTAAAAAAAACAAATAAATGGTCCCTCCAAAATATTCATGGAAAATGTTAGCATACAACTTTTTAAGGAATATATATGTGTGAGCTTCATTGTATTTGATTTTGAAGTAAAATAATTTTCTGCAGTACCTTTTTCTTCTAAAAATCGAAGGTAAATACTATAAAAAAATATATATTAATTATATTTTAAAATATGTCTAGTCAATGTTTTAAGTCTTAAAATTGCTATTTTTCAATACAAAATTTCCTTTTTCTTTTTATATTTTAAAAGGCACTTGTTGCACCTATTAACATGACACAATATATCTAACAAATTTCTTTTGATGCAGTAATCAAGAAACTTAAAATTTGATCAACTTCACGCGTTCTTTCTAATTATATAGCTTCATAAATAGTTTGAGATAGTTTTATAGTCGCTATCTTCTCCGTGTCAAACTTTAACTGTTACCATTTTTCTTTTTCTTTTTCTTTTTCTGTTCTTATTAAAGAGCGGTGTTTTATGATCAATGTCGACCTAAAATTCTCAATCCAAATTGTTTTTAGTTTTCTTTTAGTTTTTTTTTACTAAAAACTTTCTCTTTTAATTAAATAAGTGATTTTCACATATTTTCAGTCTTGTTTCATATGTTTTTGTTATTTCACCATGAGATTATTTGTTTTGATTTTCCATCTTTGTGTGGTGTATTTTTTATTTTCCGTTTCTTTTTTTTAAAAGACTTAGGTGTCTTCAACGTTACAGATCCGGATACATGTATTCCAAACACTTGCATATATATTTATATTGTAGGCTTATGTGTTTTGTCATTTTAAGTTATTAACATGGATATTGTGAGTTTGTTTGCAGATTCATCTCTTTTGTTTTAAACGACTTTAAATTTGTATTGTATTGATGTACTCTTTTTTTTTTTTGAAGAAGCAAAATTTGTATTGATGTACTCTATTAATTGAAGTGAATGAATATCGTTTATTTTTGTTAAAAAAATGTTTAAAATTACTTTTACCCTATCTAACATTGACACTTTACATCCACAAGTCCTAATTCAACCGAAAAATATCAAAATTGTTAAATCAGACTCCCTGCCTAAGGTTCGAACTTCAATTTCTCCACTTGTGTGCGTGAGTTTTCAAAGAATGTTGTCATTTCATTCATCTATCCAAAACTAAACAAAAAAAAATCGACACTTTACACTTTATAATGAAGATATGTTCGGTGTCAAATATGTACTAGTGTAGCCAAGGGGTGGCTTAGTAGAGCCATGATCACCCCCAAAGTTTTCATTTACATTGATTTAGTGTATGTTTGGTTTCATTTTTAGATGGATCATAATTGATTCTAGAGGTGTATAATTGATTCTGACATGTTTGGTTGCTATCGAGTAGAATTGATTCTACTTGAACTGGAATTTATATTTTTCAATTTTGGAATTGATTTTCACACACAAACGTATAGAACAACTCACTTTTACAACAATACATTTAAACACAAATCATTTCAGTCAGAATCAGTTTTTACCAAAATCAATTCTCCCCACCGTACAACTAAACACACACTTAGAAATATATCATGCGGTATGCGTGAACTGGTTTAAAAGGAAACTTTTGTCTATTGTTTTTTAGCTATTGGAGTTATTTGTTTTAGGGAGAAATAATAACACATGATTTGAATCTCATAATGCAAGAAGAAAGAAAAATAAAAAGAAAGAATTGAACTAACAGTCTTTTTCAGAAATGACTAGGATGATTGATTTCTATAATAAAAAAATGGTAGCCCCAATTATTCATGTTACCTAGAAAATACCTCAGTTTCATATTTTATTTAGTCAAACAAGTGTAAATTATATAATAATATACACCATCTTTTTATAGAAAAAATGCCCCACTTTCATATTTGGTTTTTTCTAACAATTATATATTTATTGAGTAATATATTAATATTAAAATCTTATCTCATATAAATACAATTTTAAATATATCCATTCTATTTTTGACACCACTAAATCAACATTTAGCTCCGCCTCTACGTATAGTTACATTCAATCACTTTTATTTTCTCAAATTGATATTGGTATCTATGCGTTTGCGAGTCGATATTAGTTGAACGTAATACTTCGTTTCTCAAATTGATATTGGTATCTACTACTTGTGATGCTGACCTGTTTCAATTTTTGATGATGAGGAAAAGTCGTGCATCTCTATCTCCTGCCTTTACTTGTAAAATGGGGTGAATAACACATCATTTCTTAGGTGGCCAATCAGAGTATACCAGTCATTGCATTCCTGAGAAAGAATATTAGTTATTATTACTGTTATTATTATATAAGCACCTAATAGTGTTTTATTTTAGAGTTTAATTTTCATACCGGGACATTGTAAAATTTATTTTACACATGCATACAATGATGTGTTGACATATCAATTATAAATATGACAACTTACGTGTTTTCAACCATGTTAAATGTTGTGGTAACACATCAACATCATTTGAAGCATACGTAAAATAACTTTGCACTTATAGAATATACTAATTAAATCCTTTATTTTAAGGCTATGAAAAACTATAAAGCAAAGCACTTGATATAGCTAATAAGTCTCCCTCTCAAATAAAAAAAAAAACTAACAAATCTAAAATCTGGTTAGCATATCATAGTGTGTCTAAGCTAACTAATCTGCTATAACCTTGCATAGAATTTTATTTTTTTTGAACAGCTATAACCTTGCATAGAGTTTCTTTTTTTTTGAACAGCTATAACCTTGCATAGAGTATTGTGACTAATCCAGAAATCAAGAGATCATGGCAGAGAGTGCAGTTAGTTTTCTTCTGCAAAGGCTTGTACCTGTATTTGAAAATAAGATGAATTTGCTCACCGGCGTTGAAGATGAAGTGGTGTATCTGAAAGGACAGTTGGAGCTCATAGGAGCCTTCTTAAAGGTTGCAGATGCATTAGAAGAGAGTGATGAGGAACTCAAAGTTTGGATTAAGCAAGTCAGAGATGTTGCTCATGAGACTGAAGATATTCTTGATGAATTGGAACTTCTTGTCCAGGCGCGTAATCATACAAACAGATTCTCAGTTTCTTTACGCATCAGGAATATGAAAGCTCGTTATCGGATTGCTCATGAGTTGAAAAGCATCAACTCTCGCATGACAACTATTTTTTCAATTCATAAGAGATTCCTCAAGAAACTTGACACTTCTTCAGAGGCTTCAAATTCCAATTATACAGGTACTACTAACTGCAAATACTCTTTCAAGATATATTTGTACTCTTTTCCATTGCTCTAGCTAGATAAATAGACATGGTTATTATTGTTAGCAGTAGTAAATTACTGCTGGTCTAATCAAAGAATCTTACCTGCAAACTGAGTTTGGTTCAGTTGGTAAGGAGTTGACTTATACTCTACAAGGACGTAGGTTCAACTCCCACTGCCGACATGAGGACCTCGTTGGTGGATAATTTTTAAGTACTTTTATCGGTGCTCTTTGAACTTTGAGGTCTGCCCTGACCTTGGTGAGTCCCAAGGTCCAACTCACCTAAATTAAGTTAGAGAAAAAAGTCAAAGAATCTTACCGAACTTATCATACCACTTTTTGCTTTTTCTATTATTTCTTGTTACTATTAGCAGAAAAAGAATGAAGAAAAGGTTTGACCAGTGTTTTATCAACCATTTCTAGTTACTTGCATCTGTAGTGTCTAACATCGATGGCCGACACTATGTGATAACATTCAATCACTTCCCTTTTATCAAACCATTATTGGTGCGTACGTGTCAGTGTTGTGTCCGGTGTATATATCTGTAGCAGCGTTTCTTAGTGAACAAATAGATATTAACAAGGGAAGTGTATTGTAACAAAACTCTCACTTGTCAGACTAATACAACACAAAATATGTTCTCAAGCAGGTAAAACAAGGCATGATCAACGAGGAGATGCGCTTCTCCTAGACAACACTGATCTAGTGGGCATAGACAGACATAAAAATCGGCTGATTGGGTGGTTGATTAAAGGTTGTCCTGGATGCAAAGTAATTTCCGTTACTGGAATGGGAGGGATGGGAAAAACTACTTTAGTGAAGAAAGTATATGATGATCCAGAGGTGATAAAACACTTCAAAGCCTGTGCTTGGGTTACTGTTTCGCAATCTTGTGGCATTGAGGAGCTACTCAGAGACTTGGCCGAAAAACTTTTTTCTGAAATAAGACGAAAAGTTCCAGAAGGCTTGAAAAACATGCACAGTGACAAGTTGAAGATGATTATCAAAGAACTCTTGCAGAGAAGGAGGTACTGATAGAAAATTGATATCTATATCGATAAATTTAGAAGAAAATAACAATTTTATTATAATTGAATCCTATAAATAAACAATGTAACTGACAAATACTAAAAACATAACTGCACAATTTTTTTGACAAAGAGGTCTAACATAACTGTCACAATTTATCTCCTCTTATATTGTTCTCTAACAAGAGGTTTAACAGGTACCTAGTTGTATTTGATGATGTGTGGCATATACATGAATGGGAAGCTGTCAAATATGCACTTCCAAAAAACAATTGTGGTAGCAGGATCGTGATCACGACACGCAAATCGGACATAGCCTCTATTTCCAGCATAGAATCCAAAGGTAAGGTGTATAACCTACAACCCTTGAAAGAAGATGAAGCATGGGACCTATTTTGTAGAAAGACTTTCCATGGTCACTCATGTCCTTCATACTTAATTGACATTTGTAGTTATATCTTAAGAAAATGTGAGGGCCTTCCCCTTGCAATTGTAGCAATGAGTGGTGTACTTGCTACAAAAGACAAACACAGGATAGACGAATGGGACATGATTTGCCGTTGTCTTGGAGCTGAAATTCAAGTCAACGGGAAACTTGATAATCTGAAGACAGTACTTTGCCTCAGTTTTAATGATTTGCCTTACTATTTAAAGTACTGTTTCTTGTATTTAAGCATGTTTCCTGAGGACTATCTAATTCAGCGCATGAGATTGATTCGGTTATGGATAGCAGAAGGATTTATCGAAGCCAAAAGCGGAAAAACAATGGAAGATGTTGCAGAGGACTACCTCAAAGAACTCATAAACAGAAACTTACTACAAGTAGCAGAGACAACATCTGATGGAAGAGTCAAAACTTTGAGAATCCATGATCTTCTGCGAGAGATTATCATTTCAAAGTCCAAGGATCAAAACTTTGCAACAATTGTCAAAGAACAAAATGTGGTGTTGCCTGAAAAGATTCGGCGCCTTGCGCAGCACGGCCCGACACTACCAAATCCAAATGGACAGCAACATAGATCTGTTTCTCAACTTCGTTCACTCTTAATGTTTGGAGAGACTGAAAGTTTATCTCTCGGAAAACTGTTTCCGGGTGGATTCAAACTCCTCAGTGTTTTAGATTATCAAGATGCACCTTTGAAGAAGTTTCCAAAAGCAGTTGTTGACCTATATCATTTAACATATCTGAGCTTGAAAAACACACAGGTGAAAGTGCTTCCAAAATGTGTACTAGGAAAGTTGCAAAATCTAGAAACACTTGATCTTAAGAATACTCGTGTTACAGAATTGCCTGCAGATATAGTAAAGGTTAAAAAGCTTCGCAATCTGCTTGTATATCAGTCTAAAGTAGAAGGTTATGCACAATTCCACTCAAAATATGGTTTTAAGGCACCTCTTGAAATAGGAAAATTACAGTCACTACAAAAGCTTTGTTTTGTAGAGGCAAACCAAGGTTGTGGCATGATAATAAGACAGTTACAGAAGTTAAGCCAGCTAAGAAGATTAGGCATCATGAGACTCAGAGAGGAAGATGGGAAGGATTTTTGTTGGTGCATCGAAAAATTGACTTGTCTGTGTGCCTTATCTGTTACTTCTGAGGGTGAGGATAAATTTATTGATTTGACATCCCTTTGTACACCCCCACCATTTCTTCAAAGATTGTATTTATCAGGGAGACTACAAGAGTTACCAAGTTGGATACCTTCCCTTCATAACTTGGCCAGGTTATTTCTGAAATGGAGCTGTTTGAAACATGATCCATTGGTGTATCTTCAGGATTTGCCAAACCTTGCACATCTTGAACTACTTCAAGTTTATGATGGTGACACATTGCTTTTCAAGTGTGGGAAGTTCAATAAGCTCAAGGTTTTAGGCCTTGACAAATTTGAAGGACTCGATCAGGTGATAGTGGAAAAAGGTGCAATGCCTTTCCTTGAAACACTGAGCATTGGGCGTTGTGAGTCATTGAAGAAGGTGCCATCAGGCATTGAAAACCTGGCTAAACTTCAAGTTCTAGAGTTTTTCGATATGCCAGATGAACTCATGCTGACAATATGCCAACATGGTCCAGGAGAAGATTACTGGAAAGTATCACATATACCAGAGGTTTATTCTACCTACTGGAGAGATGGTGGCTGGGACGTATATGCGCTAGACAGTCGTAGAGATTGTTCTCCCCGATCCGGCACACTCAGGAGAAGCCATGAAAGCCGGAATCAGTGGAAGGTGTAGCTTTAACTTATGGACTAATAACAAAAATGTGTAAAACAAGTTGTGTATATTGTATATTAACAAACTGAGATGACATATTTCATGTATATATGTCAGCACTCCAAATAAAGGTGTAGGTTTTAATTCACCTTTGTTTAAATTTGATCATCAATACATATAATTCTTTCAATATTTCATATCCATATCCCATTCTTTCCCTTCGTTTAAAATGATTATATAAACGTGTTATCTCAGTCAATGACTCGATGTTTCAAAAACTGAACTGGACTAGGGGAATCGGAAAAGGGAAGGAAGCTCTGAAAGAGAATCCAACTTAAATGGTATCATACTATTGGAAACGGATCCTTTCCTGTTAAAAGTTTCTGCAGTAGAATCTCAGTCACTCATTTATTTCTACTTCAAACGATCAAAGTCATTAAGATGAAATGGAAGAGGATTCTGATAAGTGTCTAAGCACTTTGGGAACCCTCTCTTAAAAGCTAGCTATCAAGGGGCAAGAACCAAGCCAGTTAAAACACCACCGAGCATCCCATACTACTCGATGTTAGACTTGGGCACCTCATAATGCCTAAGTCTCTATCGCGTTCATTCCCCATATTATCATTGATATATGAGAATGAATTCTCTCCGATGACACAATGTTGTCAAATGGAGGATATAGCATAGCAGAATTTGAACAAACCGCTATTGTTCCGTGATACGCTATTTAATACAAAATGTTGTCAAATAGGAATATTGTAGCACCGTAGCATAGCGGAATTTGAACGAACAGCTATTTGCCGTGATATGTGATTGAGGACATTGATATTTTCAATGGACTTGATAGGATTGTATTTACAACTTCACTCTAACCACCAAGTCAAACAACAACCAACTCTACTAACAGTTTATTTCTAAATTGGAGTTTGTTAGTCAGACAATTGTTTACTTATTTTGGTTCCAGTCAACGAGCTTAACGGAAAAACTCACACACACAACAGACACAAGTGCTGAGAAATGAGAAATCAAATGTCTCTGTGGCTACAATCTGAACGTTAGTGAGTTAGTTAGATATAGTAGCTAGTTGGTAATACTCTAATAAGCTAGCTCTATAAATAAAGCACATTGTACTCATTTCAATATCAATTTTAACCCAAATATAGAAATTACCTTAATCGGAAACTAAGCACGGACACAGATACGGATACCGGACACTGACACGGACACATCAACACGGATAAAATTTTGAGAAAATGACATAATTCAACATAATCAGAAGTGTCGGTGTCAGACACGCCTTCAATCAGAAGTGTCCGTGCAACATACATTTTCAGTTGATGATTGATCGAAATTGAAAAGCTGTTACAAAATTGATTTTTGTAGGAAGCTGGAGATTTTAAACAACTTTGCAGTTGCTTCTGACGGTTTAAAAGGTAAAACTGTAGCGCTCCCTAAAAAATGATTATTATAACATTTTTTTTTTCCTTTTTTGACAATTACTATAACATTATTTTTAAAAAAACAATTAATATAAATTTAAACTATGGTATTTTTTTTAGAGGAGACTATTGTATTTATTTAATATTTATTATTATAGTTGATTAATTAACAGTTTTTATCTTATAAAAAAAATTAATTTCCATACAACGACAGTGTAAATTTTTTTTTATGCATGCATCTATTCAAACATACAAATGTTATGATCTTTCGATGCGTTATTTGAGAGTTTACAGTTTTTTCCTAACCTTTTTCATTCATATTTCAAGCCAAGAGAGGCTCAAATAACTCCAATCGTTTATTAAATACATGCAATTAATACAAAACTGTGAACACTTGTTTTCATGGGTAGTTTTTACTCTTTTGTTATGTATAGTTTTTGTTATTTGACCAAAAATAAAAACTAACTATATAGATAATGTTCATACCTAAACCATAAAGTCAAAAAGTTGGAACTATTTGTTAAAAATATAGTATGAATCTCATAGTAGAGCTTTTGTTTGTTTTTTTTAAAAATTATTTAACATGTGTGGACTTACCTAGAGACTCACTTGTACCACAAGTCATTAGTCTAATTTTCTGACCAAGTTGTCAACAATAGCATTGGACTTAACCCATCAAAAGAAAGGAAGCATAGCATTTTAAAATACTGAGATATCACTTGCTCAATGACTTTAATCCAGATGACAAAAGGTGAATCATTAAATGAAGTATTCCAATTATACAAAAATCTGAATGGGAGATATATGATATATCTATCATACCAACCAAAATTCCCCCAACCTCAGCGCAAGTTCCTAAACCAGTCAAAATTTGAAGTGTATGCATTCCTCCAAAAATGATAGAAATCCTCTTCATTTTTCAAAAGAAACGAAGTTCTTCATTATTATAGTTTTAAATGTTTATACCTAAAACTATAGTAACGAAGAACTTTATTTCTTTGTCTCGACTCTCCAAAGACTAACATGCCTATCTGCTTCTCACCATTTAGGCACCAGTTCCTACCGGCGTAGAATGATACATGCATGCATATATGTACATAAAAATAAAAACAAGGGAATTAGAAGGAGACTTCATCCCAAGTGATCTGGTATGTGCGTCTCTACCCTATTCTTGAATTGGCAAGCAAGGTCAACGATTTCAGTTCGTCTTATTTGCTTCACCATGCTGTCCTCCTGCTGCTCGTTTTCATTTCCTTTCCGAGACAAGCTGGTTGCGACCTCAAATGTCAAACAAGCCATTACCCTCTTTTCTGTTAAACCGCGTATAACGATGGAAGAATATGATGGACTGGATACTAGTCTATTAAGTAATATCAATATCTCCCGCATAAGAAATGTCCTGAATACAAATTGTTCAGAATGAGTTAAAGAAATCAAAGAGACTTGCTTTAATCACAATGCTAAGATGTGAAGAACTTTCATGATAGTATTCAGACAATCAAGTTTATTACCTCTCCTTAAAAATTTCTGGCAGCTCATTGTCTGCTTTGGCTTCAAAGAGATTCTCAGATAACAGTAATTGCAAAATTGACATAAGATAGTTTACACTTATTGTAATAGAGAGCCTATGGCCCATAAAGATTTCAAAACCAGGTTGTCCCGATGATGCAAGGAAGGACAGCACAAGAATAGCCTTTCTGCATATTTTCAACTCCTGAAATTACAATGACATAAACTTTAAAACAGACTGAAGTGCCTTGGCACATCCCTATCATTAAAGAGAATAAGAAAGAAGCTTTTTATTTTAGATGAAAAAATATATATCAACATACATAAAAGAAAATAACGATAAAAATTTAAGATAACTACATAGCATTTTAAAACAAAAGGGTTTGCAGAAATTTTAAAAACCCTCCGAAGTCTTTCTTTACTCATTTCTTGCAAGGTCCTCTAAATTGCATATTTTTACATTCAAACAAGATAGGAGCATTTCCAAACGAAGCCTTAACAAACTTACCAGTAAACCACATCTAATGAAAGATAGACAATCAGCCAATCCTAGAAGGATATTTTTAAAATTTTCGAAATCTGGCGCAGATGCATTGTCATCCGTTCCTCTACTACTGTCTCCCTCTTTGCAACCACGGCAGAAAGCGGCCAATAGTTTTGGACCTTCAACAAATGAAAATAAAATTCAAAAAGAATACCGTAAATAGTTAGCATCAGATGCATAGAATGCACAGCAGATGATACAAACTGGCATTGGCTCTCAATTCTAAAACTAGAGCTGCTCAGCAGCACACAAGCAACCAGCTAAGAATGACAGTCTAAATTAGACATCTCAAGACCATAAAGTATATGGAGGTTCAAGGCATGCTAAAGCTGAAGACCTAGAATTTTCAATTCAACAAGCATCATGGAACAGGATTTAAATAATACCACGATCTACTACTCATTATACGAGCTTTTTTAAAGGTGGACACCGGGCAGAACTGAACTAATTAAGATTGTACGAGTTCACGTGTTTATGGTAATTAAAAAAAAAAAGTTGAGGCAGGAGGTTATACATTCAAACCTCTACAGTCAACACAGTCATCGTATTATGAGGACATGATGAAACAATCAAAAGAGGTAACTATGAAACAAATAACAATCTCATCCAAACCCAAATGATGAGGTCTGCTTTTTATTTTTTGATGTTGTCAAAGTCTTGGTTCAATTGAAATGAAAGGTGGCAGGAATCAGATTATGTAGCATTCAATGAAGAAAAAAAAATTGATGAATTGGTTATTGGAGAACACTTACAATTTAGTACTAGGTACAGAAGTCTTAGAGTTTTCTCTTTTACACGTAGCCCAGCATCCTTCTTGAGCAATTCCGAAATAGTTTTGAAAACTGTGTTCTGACTAAACCTGTATTCAAGCAAATTTCTCATGGCATTACTATAATATCTATCTTCAGAACCAACATTTGAACAGAAAAGATGAACACAAAAACTTACTTCTCCCTCTCAAAGTAAGCACTACTTCTTAGGAAAAGCAGAATCATGATGGAAACTGTCTCTAGTCTCACGTTTTCTTCTGTGATCCTCATGGAAATTTGGTGCATTATGTCAAAAATATTAGACCAATTCACATGAGGTTGTAAGGCACTTGGATAGTTGCACGCTTTTCTGCTTAGCATTTCTTCATTGAAGGGCTTCCCATCTTTCACACCGTCCAACCCGTCAAAATCCAAAAGGTCCTTCCCTATGCAAATTCCATCAATGAAGACACTGTCCCTGAGCAGAGTGCACTGGAAAGATCAAATCATAAGTTGATAAGAACATGAACAGCAGAAATGAAAGAAAGAAAAGTCACTTAACATACAATTAAGCCTATTCTACAGCAGTCTTCGCGAAGGGGAAAAAAGGTTCAAAACACTAAAAAATAGTTTTAGTCCCAGAATAAATAATTTTGTTTTTGCTATATTTATAAGTCCCAGAATGTTTCAGTGATAAAATAAGCACAGAAATAACTGTATGTGGTAGGTCAATTATCCAAACACAATATGTCCATTAAGTAAGTGGTAAGTGCATAATAAATATGAGTTCCGTGTTCCTCGTATTATGTATAAGCAAGCAAAAACATACATGTGTACACATTTAATTATAGGGTATGACTTTTCTTGTCTTTTATCATAGTTATCAAACTCAGACAAGACATCAACCATCAGGATCATGGTTCACAAGGTCAACCAGAGGGCAAATGGTTACATTATAGATGTATAAAAAAGGGCAGCCCGGTGAACTAAAGCTCCCGCATGTGCAGGGTTCGGGAAGGGATCCCACCATTTTGGTGTATTGTATGCAGCCTTACACTATTTTACACAAGAGGTTGTTTCCGGAACTTGAACCCGTGACAACAACTTTACCATTGCGCCGCCAAGGCACACCCTTCAGATTTTAGATGTATAAATTGAAATATAAATAGAGCCTGTTGTTACAGCTTTATTTAAAAATGATTTTTAAAGTATTTCATCTATTTGTTATATCTTTTTTAAAAGAGAATTTACAAAGGGGAAAAAAAAAGGCTTCAAATTTAAAATTGGTTTAAAAAGCTTCTCATAAAAAATCATTTTAAGTATTCCATCATTTTGCTATGACTTTTTTGGATAATATAATTTCAAAAAAATGCTTGAACTGAGAAGTTATTTTGAGACCTTTCATAAAAATCATTTTTGAGAGATTTTTTTTGAAAAAATGTGATTTTTATTATGTTAAAACCCTGACAATGAATATCTAAGTCACTAAATATCAAAATTACTCTTTTAATTTATAGCAAATAAGCTCGAAATAGTTTCTACATTTTTTAGTAAGTTCTCATAAAAATCAATTTTGGAAATATAAAGTTAAAATCACTTTTTTTAATCTATAACAAACGGGCCCATAATGACTTCAGAAGAAGTAAGGAACCAACTTAAATTGTAACCGTGAGAATGGACAATACAGACACAAATTCAATAAAAATATAAGGTTGTTAAAAACAACAGAAAATGTCACTAAGTATTGCATACCTTCTTTTGAAATCCTTTTCCGATTCCAGTAGGAGCTTCAGAACAGTATGCAGTATACATAGAGAGCTATGGACAAAAGCAACCTATGTAGAAGGGAAAAATGTGTCACCAGAGACTATAATATAAAAAACAAGAGAAAAATAACACTTAATAAAATTACTGTCTTGACTTTAAGAGACCAATATGTAAACTTTCATGTGCATGGATATTTTCAAATAAAAATATCACCAAAGCATAAATTACACGAGCCAATATTCACCCATATGCTCTTGCTCAAATTTTAAATAAAAAAATATATATCATTTTGGAGATATCATAATTCTCAAGTAATCAGGTACTTAAGCCAAGAAAACTGCGGAGAAGATGTCCATCTTATAATTTACTACGAAATTTAGTACAGTCCAAACTGAATCTTAGAGACCAGATATATCAGAAGTCTCATCTATACTGTATCTACAAAGTTTAAGGCTCAAATGTTTTGAATTTCTACTAAGGGAAGAGTCTTTGAGACAAGGGATGGTTAACACTTACACTATCCAATATTCTCAACTCATTGTATGCTCAATATGCACCATTCAAATTTTTAGTCGAATCAGTTAAGGATAAGTGTGAGATCAAAAACCAAAATAACTTCAACATAATTTATGTTGGATATCAATTACTTATTGAAAAAGGGGCTTAAATGTCTTAAATGAGGTGCAGCTGCAATAATCGATATTTTGGTCGCTATAGCAGCTGCTACGGCTGCTACACTAAACTGCACCGCTACTGCATGTCCTGTGGAGGCCAGGGGCCCTCTGCTACACCACAATAGCGCACTATTGACAGAACATTTAAATTCAATGTCACTCAAAAGGAAGCTATATGCCCATGTGTGCATGAACACACATATATATTACAATTTACAAGTACTCATAGCCGTTAATGTAGATTGGCTATCACCAGAAATGCAAACACACACTTGATATAGCAAAATGAAAAGAGTCATGTTGCCTTAAAGTATGCTAGTTTATTACTTTAATTGAAGAGAAAGAAGTGGGGGACCCTTGAGAACAAGTAGCTACTGCTTATGAAGAAAATTTGATTACCCCCAGATAACAGTTGTATAATCTCGCAAGGAATTTGAAAGAAAAAAAACATTTCTTCACAAATTTAGAAAAAAAGTACTCACATTTTCCATACTACATAGATCAAGCAACGGTGGTATCAAAGTTTCCAATACATCTGTTTCATGAGCTATCTGCAAAACATACCATTAACATGATTGAACAATAGACCCAGCTCAATAACAAGAGTATCTAATATGTAACCAGGAAAAGCAATCAGACTCACGCGACCCATGCAAGATTTTTACGCCGTGTTATTTAGAGGAAAAAATAAGAATCAATAATGAGGAATTGAAGGCACTCAACTTTTAAGCCAAGCTACTATTTCATGTCAGGAATATCCCCATTGGATCAGAAATATGCAACTTCAGATATGAATTCTAAAGGAAAATATACACCAATTCATGGTAGAACTAATACCTTTGTCAATGCATTGTAGAGATGCGACACCTTTGTTGCTTCGGGAGTATGGACTTTGGAAGTATGGAAACAATCATTGAGGTAATGCAAAGGTACTCTTGAAGAGCTTACATCTAAAATGGGTTTTGGTGTTATTTCAGAAGGTGGACTCGTGCTCATGTAGCCAAAAAGATAATGAATTTCTTTTTGACAACTGGCAAACAATTTGGATATAACATCACTTCGAAGCATTTTGTTACTTGGTGACCCCCATACTGCCAGCAAATTCTGGGAGAGGTCAAGATGAGCCGAAAGGTCATCGCTTGGAAGATCTTGAGCTACTCGATGAGTAACTATTTCGGTTTCAACCCCTTTATCTTTAGCAGTTGTCTCACCTGGCACACAAGAAAAACATGTCAAGGGTGTCCCACCGTGTTAGAAGCAAACAGAAAATTCTTTTAAATGAGGAAGAGGGATTATTCGCATGCCTCACCAGTCGGATAGTTTGAAGACACTCCACTTTGAAATTTTGAAGAGGCTTTAGGATGGTCAGGAGCACGAATTCCAAAATCCCTGCCACTATGGTCCCTCGTTAATAATAGATTTATGCCACATGTAGTGCAACACAACAACAGAGAGAGAGAATAAAAAAACCACAAGAGAAGGAATATAAAATACAATCTCACGGTTGTTATATTAGACACTTCTAAGTTATTCCTCATGGCCAACCCCAAGCTAATAGAATAAAAACCTCTCAGCTGATGGGATTAACTAAGTTAAACTGCTTTATTTCAGCTGAACCATGAGCATTTAGATTAGTAGAGACCATTTGTTAAGACCCAATTGGTAACAAGGTTGTCTACAATAAGAACCGGTTACTTTTACCACTGGCCATTTATACATATAAATGATATACAGAAAGGTACATGTTTACTCATAGATATACTAAAAGCTACACATTTTATTGTTCAATTCATAACACTATAAAAAGAAACTCGAAGACCTCTTTTTAATTTTATCAGTTCATTTTCAATGTTTCTGCCTCACATCATTTAAGATATGTAAGCAACTATGACTTAAAGCTGCAAGATATAGGAGA
>Ga0315913_1002191_pt1 | contig 22682 bp, 15 predicted proteins | sample MpolsnodulesMG_FD_207736 | JGI IMG/M metagenome (GOLD analysis project Ga0315913, IMG submission 207736) | Medicago polymorpha root nodule microbial communities from Los Angeles, California, United States - small nodules | ecosystem: Host-associated > Plants > Roots > Nodule | place: USA... | reverse complement strand
CTCTCTCTAAATCTTCTTAATCAATCTTAATTTAAGTTACTTGATTGCTTGACTTAATCAATCAAGCTAAACCAACCGCCTAGTGGCAACTAAAAAGAAACTTTATACATCCTTCTTAATAACGCAATTAAATTCTTGAGATTAAAACCAGTCCTTGTGGGAACGATATTTTTACTACTTCGATAGTTTTAGTACACTTGCTAAAAGTCTATCAGCAACTAATTCATTGAAACTTCTCAAACATTAACCACAAAATTTAGTATTGGTTTAAAACTAATTCTCCGATAGTAGTTAATTTATTCACATAATTATAATATTTAACTAACTTCATTCGAATTAAACTGTCAAGAAAGCAAATCAGCAGGAACCAATCAAATGATCACCTTGACGAAAAATGCTGACAAATAGGTGGAACAGACATATTTTTATCCTGCAGCACCATGAAAAATAATTAATATCAATCATGTCAATCATTGGTAAGACTTTACTTACCTCCCAACTAAACTATGAGTATCATGTAAGAAAACGATTCAGAGAAACAAGCATTCCATACATGTCATTCATGACAATCATGTAACAAATCGATAGAGAGAAACAAGCATTCCATATGTCTAAAGAATTTTGATGACAAGGAGTTGAAATAGAATTTGGTATGGTGTGTATATGAATGGAAACAACAAAATTGATCATCATAATATTCAAAATATTTTATTTTTAGTCATTTCTTATTAAACAGAATTTATTTATACATATAAGATGAGTTACCTCTGAAACTATCTGCTCTTACATTTATGTACATATCCAAATGGTCGCTTCTTCCCACAACTGTAGCAGAATTTGCATCCACACCTAGCATGAGAAATTACAATTATTATAATAAATTTAAACATATGTATGTGACAATGATGAAGGATTAGCAAGAGAAATAGGATACTTAATAAACCTGCATTTCATGTAATTACATCCATAAATTCTGCTGACATACATAGAGCAATGTGGACACCTTTGCAGCTGTTGTCTTTTTGCAAACTCCAAATTTTTTTTATCTAAATCATTTTTGTCATTCCTTTTCGATTGTTGGAATTTTTGACAATTCATTCCTCCATGCCATGGAGCTTTGCACTTTGCACAAAAGATTCTGAGACACAAAGGGCACTTAAAACTGTTGTCAAATTCTCTTTCTATATCATTTTCTTTGCCCAACAACATAGAACAATTCTCATAAGGGCAGTAAACCTTTGGCCCCGAGGGATTAGAAAACTCGGAAATTAAATTCTCCCATTTAACAAGAAGTAGTTTAGGCAAAACGTGTTGAAAATGTTTCGGCATAAATTTCACAAAACAATTTGGACTTGGACACATCACCTTACGCTCATTATTATTAATTTGAACTTCTACATACTTGCATATGCAGTCCACACAAAAGAGATGCTTGCATTTTCTTCTTTTGAGGATGGTGGACCTTATACTGAATATTTCATAATCTGTTTTTAGATCAAAGCATATACCACAAGTTTTGTTTGCTGCACAAGTATGGGAGAAAAGTTGTTTCGGCGAATCTTTTTTTCCAAAGAGTGAGAGCTTCATGGTTCTACACTAGTTCCTGTAGGATCTCACAAAAACTGCCAAATTAAAAAAGAAACAAGTTGGTATTATTGTTACTATTTGTACAAATATTTCTTATGGATTTAAAGAGTTGAAGTTACTGAGTTCAAATTCGGATGAAGGAGTAAATATTAATCTAACAAATTATTAATATTTTCCATTCAAAAAGAAAAAAAGACAATTTTCCAACTTTGCGCTGAATGACAAACTATTATATAAACATAATGTTAGAGTGGCAAAGAGCAATGCAATGTTAGCTAGAACTAATGATCAAAACCAAAAGCCATGTGGTAGTTTATTTTCTAAAATCTTGATGATAGTATATATCAATTCTTTTATGATACCTTACTCATTTAAATTAGGATATGAAGTGAAATGAAAACTATAAGAAAGCATTAGTGCAGATGAATCAACGAAGTATAAACTCAGGACTTCAATGTTGAAACTCAAAGAAAAACAAATAATGAAGGTAAAGAAAAAGAGAGTGAGGGGAAAAAGGACCCAACCGGTGGCAAGCTCGAGGTGGAGATCGGAAATCTCCGATGACAGATCTGATGCAAGAAGATGAAGTGACAGAGGAAATGGAGAGTGAAGTTTATTGCAGGAGAGGAAACAAAGCTCATGGCATAATGCTTAGCGGAGAAGGTTTCTATTTCATATATAAATTTTATAATTAAATTTAAAACAAAAATGGATAGACGTAGGATAGTAAAGTATCATAAATTGGATAGAGGTCTCAGATATAGTGTTAGAACTTAGACCTAGTATGCCTTTATAAAGAGAAACACGTTAAAAAAATTATTATAATCAACAATTAGCTTGTTAATTGTTATGGCATGTTAATCTAATTTGTGTGAGTTCTATGAGTAGTAATTGTAAATAATAACATGTGAGTGGCAAAGAGATATATACATCATCATGCATACATGACCTTGTTTGTTTAGAAGCCATGGTAGTATTTGTAAACGTTTAGAGGACATTATGGGGGACAGCTGCTGCCTACCAACTTACTGTGTTTCATACATTTTTACAATAAATAAACATCTCATCTATGAAACACAGATACAGATACAGACACTAACACATTGACTCGGCTAATAATTTGAATAAATCACATAATTCAGTGTAGTTATATGTGTTGATGTCGTATCGTGTCGGTGTCGGACATGTAGAGTGTCCGTGCATCACACACAATCTTTCAACAAGAATAGTAAGCATAGTTTAGGGGACTTGGCTTGTTCAATAGAACCAGGGCTACCAGAAAAAAATTCCAAAATTAAAGCAATTAATCTTTAAGCCTTTACTTTGCTATTTGTAGGAACAGGCAGGCTTTATTCCTTTTTGCATAAGGGAAGTAACTCACACTTACTCCACTTTCTTAACACAGTTGAAAAGAGAACCTAATGGGACCATCATATATCTATATAAGGATACTAAAACTGTAAAGTAATGTGAGCTATTTTGAACCCAAAAGAAGAAGAAGAAGACAGAGAAGTACAAAGCTTGTCTTTGTCTTTGTTGACCAAAACTCTTAAACAAACGATAAAAGCAAACATGTCTGTGACCAAAACTTTGAGTGGTTGCATTGCATATGTCATAACAATTATCAAGCTATTTTCTTAAACTTGATCCAAGAGTATAGTTTTTCCATTTTCAATTTTCATTATAGAATATTTACATTAAATAGAAAGGATAAGTTTATTCTTAATTTTCTAGATTTTTTTTTACTAAGCTTAATTTTCTAGATATTATTTAGAGTTAATACCATTTAATGTATCACAAAAATATAATTAGAATAAAAAAAAAAATCTTGATGCATCATTCGAGTTGTATGTAGATACAACTTCATGCTAGTTTATTTTCTAAAAAATATATCCATCCGTTTATGATACTTTACTCATAATTTGATTATCAATGTAGCTTTCAAACAAATTAAATTAGGATATGAAGTGAAATGAAGACTATAAGAAAGCATTACTGCAGCTGAATGAATGAAGTATAAATTCAAGACTTCAATGTTGAAACTCAAAGAAAAACAAATAAAGAAGGTAAATAAAAAGAGAGTGAGGGGAAAAAGGACACAACTGGTAGCGAGCTCGCGGTGGTGATTGGAAGCGGTGACTGATCCGATGCAAGAAGATGAAGTGACGGTTAGAGGAAATGGAGGGTGAAATTTATTGCAGGAGAGGAAACAAAGCTCGTGTCGTAATGCTTAGCGTAGAAGCTTACTAACAAGGATCAGTCTCAATTGCGCAAAAACTTTAATATCATGAATAGAATCACACATTACTAAGCATTAATAAGTTTCAGTACGATCATATTATTACCAAAAATCCTTAAGTTCCAATTACTTGGAATCTGAAAAGAAACATGTAAGTTGGAATGTGGAGTGGTCAATTACACACATCCAGAATAATGTAAACATAGAGCAAATACTAAGGTCTTTGGATTAATACATTTTAAGAAGACTAGTTAATTAAACATCAAATACCAACTACCAAGTCAAGTTTCTAAAACAGGATTAATCATGAGAAATAGGATTAATCATTCATGATTTATTTACAAAGGCTGAGAGTTAAAAGAGAACACACATGTATCTCTAAACACTCAGTTTCACTACTTTACATCCTTACCCATGTGTAAACCTTTACTAATGTTTACTCCTGTTGAATAAGAGAGAAAAGAAAGACATACGATGAAAACCGCGTGTCTAAATAGCACCACGGAAGATTGATTATATAGGATAAGTAGCTCAGAGACTAAACTAGGATATATTTACTAACTAGGATATATTTACAAAAGGAATATAATAACTAAGGGAAATTCCCTTAGTTAAGGGTAATCATAATAACTTATCACAAAAAACATGAATAAAAAAGGACATTGAACAAATGTCAAAGCACACATTCACATTCCAAAGTTGAACAAATGAAGTGTTAAGGGAAATTCCCTATTTGTGATTCAATTCTCACATCTACATAGTTCCAATTCCTATGAGACTTAATTGTATCAATGTTTTGTTAGGTCATGTGTCACAAAACATAACAGTAAAGGTGTGGACAAGTTTCACAACATAGATGGTCTCATCACTCTATCACAATCAAACCAAATAACAGTTTAAAACATCCTAATATCCATTTGTATTTACCTATCCCAGTAATGGTTTTTGTTACTTCTTGTTTTATTTAAAGCAAACAAATGTGAATAATTAATGAATCATTGAAAAATTAAACAGGACTAACGCAAGAACAAACAAACGTTGTGATAATGCACTAAAGCTCCATATGCTGATATGCATAAAAAAGGGCAACCTGGTGCACTAAAGCTCCCGCATATGCAGGATCCGGGAAGGGGTCCCACCATTTGGTGTATTGTACGCAGCCTTACCCTATTTTTACACAAGAGGCTGTTTCCAGAACTTGAACCCGTGACCATTCAGTCACATGACAACAACTTTACCAGTTGCGCCAAGATTACCCCTCGCTGATATGTATATGCAACTAAATAATCACATCTCCCTTCTTTGCATCACACATCAATATCATTCAAGTAGTTTGCAACCTGAAATACATATATGCAGTTATGCTGCCAATTGCCATTAGTGTGTTTCCATATAAATAACAAACAAACATTCAAGTCAAGCACCCTGACTTATTATGTTTCAGCTCGAGATAAGAGAAAGAGACAGGCAGAGAGAAAAGTCAAAACTTATTATTCACCATATTAATTTTCTCCCCCAAAATATGGTCATTTTGTCACCAAGTCCAGTTTCAACATTTTTATCTGTGCAATTATAACAAATGTTTGTCATTCAAGCCTTGAACCAGCGGAGAAATGCGACAAATAAACAGAGACAAAAAATAATAGAGCCACTCAGCCTTCGAAAATAAAAAAGAATACTAGAAGGATAACAAAAAGGGAGATCTAAATGGAATAATCGATCAATAAATAAATAAATCATCTCATTTCTTGTTATTTCCTATCCTCCTGATCTCAAAATTACTTGCCAATGGTGACCAAAGAAGTGCCAAAGAAGTCTAGTAAATTAAAAATGAGAAAATGAAATCTGAATAGCACACTCACTAGTAAAATGTTTTACTATTATTAATAAAACTGTAATTGTATTGATAAAATATTCTGATTTGACCAGAAATCGAGTTTACCTCGGAGTTGACACGATTTTGGTACCTAAAAACGTAAACTCGGTGAGTTAACACTCGATTTGTGAAACATTTTATAACATCTACATCGTAACTCAAATTTTAGAAAATCAAATTATAAACAATCTAATACAATATATGATTGCTAACTACTTAAAATGTAATGCACGAGAAGAATTCAAAAACTCTTAACTAAGATAAAATTAAAATTACCAACTTTTCACCCTTCCATCAACCATTCATTAACAATGTTTTAGCAGGTCTCTAGTTATCAGACTAGACATAAAATAAATAGCATAAACAAAAATCAACCATATATATGTTGCAGTAATCTCATGTTCAAGTGACGTATCATAGCATTTACATCCTAGCATTAAGAACAAGGTGATATTAGACTTTCAATGTAGACTTGTGGGTTTTGCTGCATCCCATGACTAAGGATGTTTTGAATCTCAGAGATCTCCAAAGCACCGTTTTTGGAATCGTAAACAACCAACTTCAATTTGTAACTTCCGAAACCTTGCGAATCATAAAAGCCCATCAGCAGTTGTTCATCCTCAGAAATATATAAAGCTTTTGGATAGAGACACAAAACCCAACCTTTCATGTGTGGAACACGGTACAAATTAGTCCAAGAGTCTTTATTTCCATATTCTTTCATAATCCAAACATCAAACACAAAAGTTCTATTTGCAGAGATGCACAAACAATCCCTTAAAACCCCCAAAGTTTTCAAAATATCCTTCTCCAAATCAGGCAGAGGAAGCTTTTGATAAGACTCCTTCTCCAAATCAAGAGAAATAATGACATGTGAATAACTCACATCGTCTATTGTCAACCAATTAATAGTGCCACTTACAAACATTCCGAACCCACAAAACGGGTCAGAATATGGAAAGTCTTGTATCCTTTTCCAAGAATTTGTGCCCAGAGTATGAACACTAACTTCAGTTTTGTCAATATCAGGAGAACAAGCAACAATCTTGTAATTATTAATACAATGATCATACCCAAAGCTATATGCGGAGAAACGTTTATTATCCAAAGGAGGCAATATCTTGAATGTTCTAATGGAAGGGTTCCACAAAATAGCAGGAGCGTTATTATACATGGTTAAACAAAGGATGCCGCCGCAAGAATGCACACGAAAAGGACAATTTCCATTTTTGAGACAATCAGGGTAAGTGACAGTAGAGGTTGAAAAATCAGAGGGCATTGGGAAGTCAAGGAGAAGTAACTGACCTAAGTTGTTGGTAGTGCTTACGATGAGGTGATGGGTGGTTGACAAACGAAGGTGTTTCTCTGCGAATTTGGGATCAGTGATTAAGGAATTAAAGGACTTGCAGAGATACCGAAGTTGAAGGAGTAACTTAACGGGAAGCCTACACAGAATCTCAATTAGGAGATCAAAGGGAAGAATTGGTAGGGTTTTGGTAGTTGTTTCCTCTGTGCATGACGCCATTCCGTTCTGTCAGGAAAAATAAAGATCGCAAAAACCTAATGTTTGTTGATTGCAAAAATAAAGATCGTGGAATGAAAGGGTTCTTATGCAACAACTTTGTTTACCACAAAACTTTATTTATAACAAATTGCAACTTACCAAAGCTCATTCCTTATAAATTAGGTTCGACAAGGTGTATGTAACAGAAAAAAAATCTCTTTGATGATAGACATTTATTTTTTACTAGCTTATAAGTTAATTAGCATTTTTTTTTTGTTACAAGAGAGATAGGATACATAATAAGGGAACTTCTACGGTGCACCTCATAAATTGAGGTGTACCGGTACTCTTACTTCATAAATTAATCATTTTATGAAATAAAGAGCTATTTGTCAATTACATTTTAGAAAACATCATTTCATAAGAAAAAAACATCATTTCATTGTTTATAAGAATCATATTAAATTTTTAACATTTTCTCATAAAAAATAATCAATATTCTTCGTTATGAGTAAAAAAAAATCAAAAAAATTAAATTTTATTTCATCAACGCTTTTGGTAAATAAGATTTAACTTCTATAATTGTCAATGATAGAAAATACTTATTTTTCTTCAAAAAAACAACTCATTTAAGTATTAAATTAAAGATTTGGTGCATCGGTACACTCAAATATTTGGGTATACCATAGAATTTGCCACGTAATAAACCTGCATTTCATGTAATTACATCCATAAATTCTGCTGACATACATAGAGCAATATGGACACCTTTGCAGCTTTTGTCTTTTAGCAAACTCCAAAAATTTGTTATCCAAATCATCTTTGTCATTCCTTTCCAATTCTTGGAATATCTACAATTCATTCCTTTCCAATTCTTGGAATATCTGACAATTCATTCCTCCATGCCATGGAACTTTGCACAAAAGAGTCTGAGACACAAAGGGCACTTAGAACTGTTGTCAAATTCTCTTTCTATATCATTTTCTTTGCCCAACAACATGGAACAATTCTCATAAGGGAAATTAAATTCGGAAATTAGAAAACTCTCATTTAACAATAAGTAGTTTAGGCAAAATGTGTTGAAAATGTTTCGGCATAAATTTCACAAAATAATTTGGACTTGGACACATCACCTTATGCTCTTCCTTATTTATTAATTTTGTTGGGTCTGCGTCAACTTAACCTCATATTTTCCCTCTAATTTGTTGTATTAGGTTAACAACAATTTAACCCAACAAATTCATCTAAAAAAATGCAGCACCAATTTCTCATCACTAATGACATTTTCATTCTTATCCTGTTGTGTCATCGTTTGTGTATATATCTATTGTTTTTGTACCTTTTTTTCTTATTTACACTTATTTAATACGTTTACAAACAGAATACCTTAATTTCCATGCAAACTCGGCTACCCTAATTTCCATGCAAACTCGGCTACCCTAATTTCCATGCAAACTTGGCTATATATAGCAAACCCTAAACCGTGTTTCTCTAAAAAAAAAACCTAAACCGTGGTGAATTACACACGGCAGAACAATCGTATAGTTAGTAGATGGTAATCTAAGCAATAAAGTATAAACAATTGAGAGTTTTCCTACAACCAACTTAACTATTGAAGAATCTCTCAACTTTTATTATAAGCTCTTCATGCCTACATTCTCTTTTCTATCCTCCGATTTTAAAAAAAATAAAAGAAAAGGAGAAAGAAACAAAAAAACGTGCCACTTCATTCCTTAAAAAAGTATGTATCTATCTCTAATTCTCTATCTCTATCTATATCAAAAATTGATTAAAAAAACGTGTCACTTCATTTTTTTTTCATCACTCTACTTTCAAAATTCCTTATTTATTAATTTTATTAGGTCTGCAGCAACTTAACCTAATATTTTCCCTTCTACTTTGTTGTATTAGGTTAGCAGCAATTTAACCTAATAAATTCATCTAAAAAGATGCAGCACCAATTTCTCATCACTAATGACTTTTTCATTCCTATCATGTTGTGTCATCGTTTTTGTATATATCTATTGTTTCTGTACCTTTTTTATTTATTTTTATGTACACTTATTTAATACCTTTACAAACAGAATACCTTCATTTCCATGCAAACTCGGCTACCCTAATTTCCATGCAAAATTATATATAGCAAACCCTAAACCGTGTTTCTCTAAAACAAAAACTAAACCGTGGTGAATTACACACACGGCAAAACAATCATATAGTTAGTAGATGGTAATCTAAGCAATAAAGTATAAACAATTGAGAGTTTTCCTACAACCAATTTAACTATTGAAGAATCTCTCAACTTTTATTACAAGCTCTTCATGCCTACATTCTCTTTTCTATCCTCCGATTTTAAAAAAAATAAAAGAAAAAGAGAAAGAAACAAAAAAACGTGTCACTTCATTCCTTAAAAAAGTATGTATCTATCTCTAATTCTATCTATATCAAAAATTGATTAAAAAAACGTGTCACTTCATATTTTTTTCATCACTCTAATTTCAAAAATTGATTCAATTTATGATATTACTCCACTACATGTTGTATATATCCATGTATTTTGTTCTCTCTCAAAAAAAAATGTATTTTGTTCAAATTCACATATTCGCCCTATAATACTCTCAAGTTCTAATAGCTTATGACATGGATATCATTATCATAGATATGGAGATTTTGAAATGTTTATGTGCAAGAGAAAATTAGAGAATGTAAGTTTTTTTTTTTAGAGAATGCCAAGAGCAATGACAATTAACAAAAGTTAAGGGCAATCGCTTAAACATGTTGGTGTATATCTACCAACACCTGTATTTTCTCACGGACAGTTGTATGTTGCTGTTTCAAGAGTTACATTCAGAGAAGGACTAAAGATATTGATCACTAATGAAGATGGTGAAGATACCAATGTGACGTCTAACGTCATGAGGAAGTATTTTGCAATGTGTGATGAAACTACATGCCAATGTACTAAAATTTTCATATTTCTTTTACCGAATTATTGATAGGATTACCGAATTTTCTTTTATAATATTTTCAGATTTTATACATTCTATGAAGTGTTTTATTTTGTCTACTATGGATTATCACCTGTTCTTTTTTTCACCGTTAACAATTATATATTGCATTTTATTATTCGTATGTCAATCTGTTAATGAAAAACCTCTGCGATGCACGGGCAAACAATCTAGTTATTATTAATTTGAACTTCTACATCCTTGCATATGTACTCAACACAAAAGAGGCGCTTGCATTTTCTTCTTTTGAGGACGGTGGACCTTATGCTCAGGCCCGACCTTGGGGTGTACAAGCAGCTCAACCAAGCTGGGCCTCCAAAACATATGGGCCTCAAAAAAATAAATTAAGTCTAATACCACACCTCACTTAAATAAAAAAAAATATGTTACTTCTTTTTCTTTCTTCGGTACACGTTTGAGTTTTTTCTAGACTCTAATTCTCCTTTGGACATAAATCTGATGCACCAAACCACCCCCAATTTATATAATCAGTCAATTTGCAATCATTTCTTTTTCGCATAAACCATTTGTTTCCCCTTTCCCACAGTGGACGAATGATAAATTCAAACGACACCGTTAGGTAAATTTCACCTCTCTTTCACTTTTTTTTTTATTTCGTTTCATGTTTAGAAGTTCTTCTAATTCTGATTTTTTAATGAAGTTTAGCTACACAAAAAAATTATGGTTTTATTTTAGGGGTCTATTTTAAAAAGAGAGCCGAGCCTCCTATTTCATAGGAACGGCCCTGTTTATGCTGAATATTTCATAATTTGTTTTTAGATCAAAGCCTATACCACAAGTTTTGTTTGCTGCACGAGTATGGGAGAAAAGTTGTTTTGACGAATTTTTTTCCAAAAGAGTGAGAGCGTCATGATTCTATCCACTTGGTTCTACACTAGTTCCTGGAGGATCTCACAAAAACTACCAATTAAAAAAGAGACAAGTTGGTATTATTATTACGTACAAATATTTACTATGGATTTAAAGAGTTGAAGTTCAAATAAATGAGTAAATATTAGTCTATCAACTAAATTTTTAGTATTTTCCATTCAAAAAGGAAGAAAAAAAGACAATTTTCCAACTTTGCACTAAATGAGAAACTAGTATGTCCTCGCGAGTTTAGCTTAGTTGGTATGGATAATGCATAATATATGCAAGGTTCGGGGTTCAAACCTCGGCCACTACTAAAAAAAATGACAAACTAGTATATAAACATAATGTTAGAGTGGGAAACAGCAATGCAATGTTTGATATATCCTTTCCTCCTGACCTCAAAATTACTTGCCAGTGGTGACCGAAGAAATGCCATTTTTTGGACTTGTAGTCCTCATCATGGAAGACAATACAACTCGATCGAACAAAGGAGTCTTAATTTGTTATCAGAAGATAAATTCTAGAAGGAATCAATGTAAGCAAGTCTAGAAAATTAAAAATGAGCATATGAAATCTGAATAGCACACTCACTAGTAAAATGTTTTACTATTATTGATAAAACTGTAATTGAATGAGTACAAGAGCTCTTATTATCATATATATGCAGCTGAAAAAAACTAACTACGATGAACCATTTTCAAATTTTGACTCAACCATGTTTTGTTAAAATCATTGACATATGACTAGATCCTTGAAGTAGTAATGTTTTATTCTTATGTTTAAGCTGCTTAAATTTTACGCTGGCTTGCTTTGTGTAATATTATTTGTCTAAGCTATTTCAAATGCACATTTCAAACACATCAAATAAAACTTTTAGCTGATATAATTTGAAGCAACATTAAGTTGCAGATACACACAAACAATATACAAAATCTTACGTTACTTGATAGTAAAAACACGATCAAATCAAAGAGGCTCATAGAGATAAATTTTCTTTCTTTACTTGTGTTTCTTTGAAAGACAACAAGAGACTCTTACATAATACATGAAATTATGCACTAACAGATTGCAATCATATGACAACAAGAGGCTCTTAATAATCATCAATTAATAGAGATTTCCGAGATCCATCATTTACCTTGTTAGTCACATATCCCACATTTTATAACCACGATGAAATGAGGCCATAACATATAAGAAGGAAAATAAAACTCCGCAATTGAGAAACAAGACACGCATCTTATGTACCACTCTAGCACCGCAAAACGCAGCATTCAAAAGTCCACCTATGTGCTAAGCAGACATTATAAGATCTACATCGTAACTCAAAATTTAGAAAATCAAATGATAAACAATCTAATACAATATATGATTGCGAACTACTTAAAATGTAATGCACGAGAAGAATCCAAAAACTCTAACTAAGATAAAAATAAAATTACCAACTTTTCACCCTTCCATCAACCATTAATCAACAATGTTTCAGCAGGTCACTAGTTTTCAGACTAGACATAAATAAATAGCATAAACAAAAATCTACCATATATATGTTGCAGTTGAATCTCATGTTCAAGTGACATATCATAGCATCTACATCCTAACATTAAGAACAAGGTGATATTAGACTTTCAATGTAGACTTTTGGGTCCAGCTGGCGAGTGATGTTTTGAATCTCAGAAATCTCCAAAGTACCATTTTTGGAATCGTAAACAACCAACTTCAATTTGACATTTTCGAAACTTTCAAACTCATAAAAGCCCATCAGTAGTTGTTCATCCTCAAAAATATACATAGCCTTTGTAGAGTGACGCAAAACCCGATCTTCCATGTGTGGAACACGGTACAAATTAGTCCAAGACTCTTTATTTCCATATTCTTTCATAATCCAAACATCTAAAAACACAAAAGTACTATTTGCAGAGATGCAAAAACAATCCCTCAAGACCCCTAAAGTCATCAAGGAATCCTTCTCCAAATCAGGCAACAACAGGAGCTTTTGATAAGACTCCTTCACCAAATCAAGAGAAATCAACAGAGTCGTTCAGAGACGACGAAATCACAAACACAAACGAAAAAAATAGAAAATATGTGAAATCACTTATTCAATTGGGATAGAATGAGAAACAATTCGGATGGGTGATTTTTGGGTCAAAATTGACCCTAAATCACCCCTCCGAAAAGAAAAAAAAAGGGTGACAACTAGGGTTTGAGAAGGAGATAAGAGAGAGGAAGAAAGCGGAGGTAGCAATATTAATTTCATAGTTTATTTAGTTTATCTTTTAGACATTATTTCAATTACCGTTTGAGCTTATAACTTAAATTTTTTCTTCCAACTTTATCTTTATTATTTTATCTAAAATTTATTATTACTCTTTATATTTTATTATAATTAGCGGAAAGACGTGTCTGTCTTTCTTCTCTTTTTATTAACGCGTGTAGATTATCAATAACATTTAATAGAAATTTTGCGCGTAAATTACAAAAGATATTTTATTATATTTTTTTTGAAATATATTAAAATTATAAGTATAGATATTTGAGACTTTCAAATGTAACAAACTCAATTATTTGGAGTATATGAATATATTATTTTTTTGGCTTAATTGCATGTTTGATCCCTTATGTTTGCTTTAGTTTTCAAGTTGGTCCCTTATGTTTTAAAAGTTTCAAGTTAGTCCCTTACGTTTTAAAAGTTTCAAGTTGGTCCAAAACGTTACTCCCATTGGAATAAGTTAGTCCCTTCAGTCACATAACGATTAAAGATTCGGGTTGACAATATGGGTGATGGAACTTAACTTATTTAGAAAATTAGTTTTAAAACATTATTTTAATTTTTTTGTTTTATTAAACTCAATATCATGTCGTGGAATGGACTAACTCATACCAATATGAGTAACGTTTTGGACCAACTTGAAACTTTTAAAACGTAAGGGACCAACTTGAAACTTTCAAAACATAAGGGACTAAATTAAAAACTAAAATAAACATAAGGGATTAAACATGCAATTAAGCCTTTTTTTTTTACAAAAGAGTCTAGGAAATATTTTGATTTTAGGATGCAAAAATACTTGTATATATGTTATCTTTTACATTCTGGATCATGAAACAAGTTTATAAATATGATTTTTTATTTTGGGAACATTGAAAATATAGAAGATACTTTGCTGGAATTTTTATTAACTTATAATTTAAAGTCACCATTTGATTTGGAATCTATTTTTTTTAAGGATATTTTCTTGGTTTGTCAAGTTTGATGGTTAGGCTTGTTAGACTAAATTTTTGTTTTTTTGAAGAAGTCAAAATGGAATATATTCACACTAAACAATATTAGACTAAAATTATAAGTATGTGCGTCTCTGACGACTAAAAATTTGGGTCATGACAATGTATACAATTTGGTGGGACATTGAATAAGAAATCGGAAATGCAGTCTCTCATCAAGGTGGTTTTCATAAAAGAACATTCAAACATATTTAATGTTTTCTTAAAAATAAAAAAAAAAAATCTATTATTCAATTTTACGTGGTTTTGATTATTTGAATCGATTTAAGATTTTACTATGGATATGGTGAGATATCACTACTCTACCAGGTCCCGTTTGGAGTGACTTATTATTTTTAAGCTTATAAAAAACACCTTATGCAAATAAATAAGTTTTTATGTATTATTCATAAGTTTATCAAATATAATTTATAAAAAACAACTTAGGAAGATATAATTTTTCGTTAGTAAAAAACTTATAAATTAACATAAAAGTTCAAAAATAAGCTTTTATGTGAGACTTGTGAATTAACATATGAATATGAATTAGGCGGCTATACGACTTGGCTATCAATAAAGTAATCACATTAAGGAATATGTTCTTGATGGGGGTGGAGGATGGTGGGGGTGCATGGCAGTGGCGTCGTCGTTTGTGGGTGTGGGAGGAAGAATTGGTAGAGGAGTGTATGGATTTATTACTGACACTCTCTTTGCATGAATCATCAGTTGACAGATGGGTGTGGTTACCGGATCAGGTTGACGGTTACACTGTTCGTGATGTGTACGACATGTTGACATCACAGGAACAACCTCACTTACATCAAAATATGGAGTTAATCTGGCATAAACAGGTACCTTTAAAAGTTTCAATCATTGCTTGGCGGCTACTGAGAGATCGATTACCTACAAAAGCTAATTTGGCAGATCGTGGTATCCTTCCCATGGAGGCTCGGTTATGTGTCTCTGGCTGTGGACACGTTGAAGATGTCAATCATATGTTTTTGTTGTGTCTAACGTTCGGTGCTTTGTGGCCTATGGTACGGGCTTGGCTTGGAGTCGAAGGGGTAGATTCTCATACTATTTCAGAACATTTTTTGCAATTTATCCATTACGCAGGTGGCCTGAAAGCGCGTCGATCTTTATTCCATTTGATTTGGCTTCAGTGTGTTTGGGTTTTGTGGAAATTACATAATGGCAGACTATTCGGGAATCGACAAAGCTCTATACCACAGTTGTTAGATAATGTAAAATCATGCTCTTTGTGGTGGTTGAAAGCTAATAATGTGGTCTTTAATTTTGGTACGCATAATTGATGGTCGAGCCCACTTGTATGTATGGGCATCGGCTGACTTTGTTGTAATATTGACAGGATTTTGATCTTTTCGTGATTGTTTTGGCACACCTTGTGCTGCAACAATTACGATGTTTGTGGTAATATAATTCATTTTTGCTTGTTCAAAAAAACATATGAATATGAATTAACAAATAAGCCAACTTATGAATAAGCTAAGAACTTATGAAAACAACTTATGATTTAATATATAAGCCAATTCAAACGGGTCCTAATTATTGTGGGACTAAAAACCCAATGTTTTGGAATTGAGAGTATATAACCAAATGATTGAAATCTAGTGGTTAATGAGTTCTATCAAAAAGAAAAGAGAATCAAAGTTCGATTAATGACCGAACAATTAGTTTTACTTCGAATTATTAGAGTTTATTCCCTTAAAAACACGTGGGTTAGCAACAAAAAAAAAGTATGTTAATTATTGAAGTTATAATTATTTGGGTCAATAGTGATTTACCCCCTGTAATATAGGTCATTTTCGGTTTTTCCCCCTGTAAATTTTTTTTTATTTACCCCCTGTAAAAAAATATTGTTTTGGAATACCCCCTAATAGGTCATTCAAAAACCAACTTTTTTTTGCAGAAATTTTTTGAATGACCTATTAGGGGGTATTCCAAAACAAAAAAATTTTACATGGGGGTAAATAAAAAAAAATTACAGGGGGAAAATCGGAAATGACCTATATTACAGGGGATAAAGCACCATTAACCCTAATTACTTCTTCGAAATATATTCTAGATTTTTATAACAAAATAATTAAGAAGGAAAGAGAATTTACTTAGAGGAATACCAAGATGCCACAAAACAATATATTCCCTTCACATGATTCAAATCTCTCTTTGTTTGTTTGGTTTCAGAAATCAGTTACACGCATCAGAAAGCTAATTTGGGTTTTCTACACACATTTTCCTCTTCACATGCGCCCGTTTGGATTTGCTTATTTTAGAGCTTATACAAAACAACTTATGTAAATAAATAAGTTTGTATGTATTTTAGAGCTTATACAAAGCAACTTATGCAAATAAATAAGTTTGTATGTATTATTTATAGGTTTGTTAAGGTTTTTTATGAAAAAACAATTTACGAAGATACAATTTTCGTTTGTGAAAACTTATAAATTAAAATAAAAACTTATTTATTTACATAAGCTATTTTCCTTAATTTCATAATAAGTTCAATCCAAACGGGGCCATGATACTTAATGTGCAAGAATGCTTTTGTAAATTCTACATAATCCGAATAATTCTACAAAATCCGAATAATTCTCTTAATACAGCTTAATATCTTTACTAATACATTAACATGATCTTAGTCAACACATGTAAGTAAATCCAAATAATGAGGAAGCACTTGGCCTTTGACGAGCTATGCAATGGATGAATCCCTTGTATAAATGTTATATTACTTAAATTAAATGGATATTAATTAGAAATATTTGTGTCTTTGTAATTGGACCAAACTAGTTGCCCTTAACATAAAAATGGCGTGTGTCCTCTTGTTTGAGAAATCACAACATTCAACATATGAACAATTTGGGTTTATGTACATATTAGTTGTTTTGCATGTGCAAGGATGTTTGTGTGATGTTACATAAGACATGCATGATACTATGCTAATTTGTTACACTGTCAAGGATATACCTTACCTGCAAAATTTGTTACAAAACAAAACTATGGTCAAAACTCAAAAGTAGTACCATGCTAAACAACCATTTTTCCAAAAGAAAAAACTTGTTAGTTAAGTTTCATGTATAGTCTCAAACCCATGTTGAATGTTATAGATTATAGCTTATTCATCATGTGTTATTCATAAGTTGTTAAAAGTTTCAAATATCAACCTCATCATTTTCATTGTATATTATAGCTTTGTCATGCATAGTCTCATACCATGATGAATGAACAACCATTGGAAGATACCATCATGGAGATGAGGGAAGATTTCATGATTTCACCGGTTGGTGACAGTAAACAAACCTTTAGAACTGCCCATTTTCTTAAACCTAATGCAAATTCCATCCATGAACTTAACTTCAATGAGTTTAACCTTAACTCATCATCATCTGTTTCTGAAGCAAAGGAGTGGCTTTTGAAAATCCATTTCAATGGGTGGCACTACCCACAAGAGAAATGGGTTAAGTGGGTTGATGAACTTCAGCTCAGATATGAATCAGTGTGGAAAAAAGCTGGCATCTTTGAACCTATAATGAGTACTAAGAGTTGTATAATTAAAAATCAAGACTTGGTTTGTGGGATTGTTGAGAAATGGTGTTGCGAAACAAACACCTTTGTGTTTCTATTTGGTGAAGCAACAATCACTTTGGAGGACGTCATTGTTTTGGGGGGCTACTCTCTCTTTGGTCTTCCTGTTTTCGCCCAGCTTGAAGATCAAGAGATGAGAGAGGTGGGACAGAAGCTCATCAACATAGAAAGCCAAGAGAGGATTTCAAAAGGTATGGCGCCTTCCACATCGGTGTGGATGGATATTTTCATTGATAAAGGTAGTGAAATTGAACATGAAGCATTTCTTGCTACTTGGTTGTCAATTTTTGTTTTCCCTCATAAATACTCTCTGGTGAAAAGCTCTTTGTTTCCTACTGCTGTTCATTTAGCTAGAGGGAATCCTATTTCTTTGGCAACTGCTGTTTTGGCTAGCTTATATAAGGATTTAAGGTTGATTAAGAACACAATTGTTGATTTAAAAAAATGTCCTGATAAATTTCCCTTTATGTTGGACGTTAATGTACAATCACCCTTTTACCTGGTTCAAGTTTGGGTTTGGGAAAGGTTCAAAAAATTTCAGCCACAACCCAAGTTGATTAATAATCAAGACCATGTATTGTTGAGGTGACATAATGTTAAGGCCTTGAAAATTGATAATATGAGGTTGGCATTAGATTCAGCTATCGATGATTTTATTTGGCGTCCTTATGTTCAATATGCTGATAAGTGTGGAGTGTTTTATCCAAAGGATGAAACTTTGGTACCATTTAAGAAAGATTTGGTACTAGAACAAATGCTCTCATTTGTTATATTCTTGAGAGTTTCTGAGCTAGTTGGATTTGAGTTTATAGAGCAATATCTACCGCATAGAGTTGCTATGCAATTCGGATTTGATCAAGATGTTCCTGGAAATATAACAAATGAGAGCATTATGTCTTAAATGGTCTTGATATTGCTCTATAAATCTGTGATAATTTCATAGATTCATATCAATTATGTAAAATCTGTGAAATTTTCATTAGCACATTAGAACCTATGGACTGTTATTTTATTGGTTGATACAAACCTCGGTGGCTTTTAGGGTACACAACATTAATAAATTTGTGTACCCGGACACCAGGTACATCACTAACCATGGTGGCATTTAGAATGCACAAAGTATGAAATTGTGTACCATGCCCAAGTGACAAATTTCTGGACAGGTGGCGGTTAATGACCTGCTAGATTAAAAAACTAATAAAATCTTGAATCATATTTTAATGCAGAATATTTGATGCCCCTTTTTGCTAATCCATCTCCCAGTCTCCAAATACACCCCCTCTGCTTTGGTTAAATTCTTTTATTTTTGAAAACTTGAAATAACAAATGCGCTATATATTATGCCAATGGACATATATAAGCTATATATCTCATAAGTTTTTTTTTTTTTTTGAAATGCGCTTTGGTTAAATGTCCTGAAATGCGCTATATATCCTGAAAAGTTTTTTTTTTTTTGAGGTATGAAAGATGTTCTTGATATTATGCCAAAAGTGGTATTTGCAATCTTTTTTGTTCTTTCTGAAGGTGCAATTTTGTTGATTTCGTAAATTAAAAAAAATAGTGTGTTTGGTTGTGCAGTGGACAAAAATAATTTTGACATAATTGATTTTGACAATTTTCTTTTTAAAGAAAAAAAATTGATGTTGTCCAATGGACATATATATTACCTCCGCCCCTAAACATAAGATCCTTTTGAGGAAAAAATTTTGTATTTTTTTATAAGACACTTTTGGTATTTTCAAGTACGTTAATTAATTAATTAATTAATTCCTTCAAAAAAAGTACATTAATTAATTCTTTACCAACATACCCCTATTTATTTTATAACTTTTCTTCAATCAAAATTAAATATTATGTTGAAAATATACACTGACTCTCTCTCTTAAAGGATAAAATTATAAAAACAATAGTAATTACAAACAAATTTATTACCACTTTCAATTTTCTTAATTCCTGTTATTTTTTCAAAATGGCCCTATAGTTAGGGACGGAGGTAGTATTTTTTTAAACTGTAAAAAAAAATTACATTTTTTTGGGTCCGTTAATTAAGTCATATATATCATATCAACTAACAAATTTCTTTCAAACTAAAACAAATATTATTTTTTTAAGTTAATTAAACTATTCATCTTTCGGGGCTTCAGTTGGATTTGAAAGGGCAAAATTGAAAATCCAAATAAATCATACGTGATCTTTTGTTTACAATAGAGAATTGATAGCGGCAAGAAGCCAAAAAATAGGGGGAGTAGCTTTGTTTAGAATCAATTTTGCATGTAGAGAACCAATCATCATTTTAACAATTAAAATCAAGTTACAATTAAAATCAAGTTACACTCTCCAAAAGTGCTTTTGGTCCACCCCAACGTGGAACCAAACACTATTAAAATAACAGAAAATTCAAAATTATCATAGAATTGCGTAATATTCAATTTACTTATTTTTATTTAGTACAAAAAAAAAATAGTAGTTTTTACACTTTGTGACCAACATCAGTTTGTTTGTTCAAGACCACGTTAATAACGTCAATTCACCAAAATGTGAAAATAATAACAAAACAAAAATTTGTTCTTGACCACAATATTGCCATTGCGATCAACAGAACTCTTGTCTTGGTGGTTACTGGCAAAGAGCCTAGTATGATGACGTTTTTGAACTACAACAAAAGTCAAAGGAGGCTGATAGTTGGGTTCAAGGGATGCACAAGCCTGATAAGGAGAAACAGGTAGGATAAAACGTTAGCAGAATAAAAATAAATCACAACAGAACTTCCAATATGATCCTTTCTGCCTCTACTGAGGATATAGTAACCATATTATAAAGAACTTTTTATAGTCCTATGCTGGTCTTGAAACACAATCATTTTACAGTATTCAATACAAAGTCTACATTAATCCTTTGTGCCCCTAAGAAGGGTATAGTAACCAGGTTAGAAAGAACTTTTAATAGTCCTAAACTATAGATAAATAAAGATTTTGATGTAGTTTATCTTAACATATGCAGGCAATGCTTTAGGCCGTAATTACTACTTATGTTTAACATATATGTTATGATAATGTGTCTCTGCTAATAATACAGTGAGCACAATAAGAACAATTTATTAGTTTGAAGATGGTGCGTTTGGTTTTCCCAATGGCAACTCACGGTGGCCGGAAAACAAGAGAAAAGGGGGAGATCTCAAAAATTAAACTTCTCCAATTTAAAGGGGGCCGGACGGAAGAGATATGGTGACCGGAAGTGGTGGTGACGAAAAAAGGAGAAAGAAGAAGAAGAAAGAGTCGTACAACAGAGGAAGAAGAAAATATGGAGTGACCTGTTCTTTCTTTATTTTAATTTTAGATTTTGATTTGGGGAAAAGAGAGAGAAGGATTGAAGGGAAAAATGAATGGTTTTTAGGTTTTGATTTGGAGAAGAAAATAAAACAGATGGTAATCTAGTTTCACTCAATTTTGGACTTTTCCTATAAATTAAATGGGGGGAAATGTTGGAGCCAAGTGAAAACAGTGAAATGGAGGGAGATGAAATTTGATTATTTTGGCATAAGAGAGAAAGTGAAATAGGAGGGAGATAAAATTTAATTATCTTGGGATAAGAGGGAAAGTGAAATTGGAGGAGATGAAATTTGATTTTTTTTTTTTTTAACCAAAAATAAATAAATTTGATTATTTTGACATACGAAGGAAAGTGAAATCGGACGAGAGATGAAATTTGATTATTTTGACATAAGACGAAAGGGGAAATTGAGTAATACGATTCTGCCAACAAAAATAATTAAAGTGAAATTAGGTTTTTTTTTTAGTTAATATTCAATTCATTACATTTATTCAACAAAAAAAATAATCCCTTATTTTTTTTCTTAATCACACCCTTTTATTGGTAAATATTTTCGTTTCACATAATAAATAATAGTAAGTCTAACGTATTTTACCTAAAAAAAAAGTAAGTCTATCGTATTTGCATTTACGTTTCAATAATTTATTTTTGGAAACAAAAGCTAATTATTGAAATGAGGCTAGAATTTGAACGACATCAAATACAATCAATCAGACCGTTGAAAACGACCTTAATAGACCAATAAGGATATAGGAACTGGAGTTTCAACAATGTATAATGACTAATCAAACTCTTTGTCAACTAATCAAGCTTAAAACTCTAACCCTAATGACAAGATTCTTCAACCTAAACTACTTCCAAGTTTCAGAACGACTCATCAAACTCACAACTCTTACCCTAACTGAAAGAATCTTGGAGTCAAAGTACTTGGGTGAACGTTCACTGACTAATCAAACTCATGTTATCGACTAACCAAACTTACAACTCTAACCCTAATGACAACTATAACCCTATTGACAACATTCTTCGACCTAAATTGATACAAAGGTTTCATCACGACTGATCAAACTCACAACTCTTATCCTAACTGAAAGAATCTTGGAGTCAAAGTACTTGGATGAACGTTCAATGACTAATCAAACTTTTGTTATCGACTAACCAAGCTTACAACTCTAACCCTAATGACAACTCTAACCCTAATGACAAGAATCTTTTACCTAAACTAATTCAAAGATGTCAGCAGGACTGATCAAACTCACAACTCTTACCCTAACTGAAAGAATCTTGGAGTCAAAGTACTTGGATGAACGTTCACTGACTAATCAAACTCATGTTATCGACTAACCAAGCTTACAACTCTAACCCTAATGACAACTCTAACCCTAATGACAAGAATCT